>ENA-UOJJ01002030-UOJJ01002030.1-human-gut-metagenome-genome-assembly--contig:-CS66-NODE-2030-length-27238-cov-5.315786_pt1 | contig 27238 bp, 15 predicted proteins | sample MGYA00242343_ERZ723890 | MGnify/ENA metagenome assembly ERZ723890
TTATTGGTTACACTGACCGCTTCCGTATCGGCACAACAGGTAGACAGTAAACTTCCCTGGTCTGTGCGACTGACTGAATCGGAAATGATCCGTTACCCCGAATCCTGGCAGCTCGACTTTCAGCCGAAACTGAAGTGGGATTATTGCCACGGACTTGAACTGGGAGCCATGCTCGATGTGTACGACGCTTATGGCGACAAGAAAATTCGCGATTACGCCATCGCGTATGCGGATACAATGGTGCACGAGGACGGAAGCATTACCGCTTATAAATTAACCGATTATAGCCTCGACCGTATCAACTCCGGAAAAATCCTTTTCCGTATCTATGAGCAGACCAAGAATCCTAAATATAAGAAAGCGCTCGACCTGCTTTATAGCCAGTTTGAAGGACAACCGCGTAATGAGGACGGTGGTTTTTGGCATAAAAAGATTTATCCCCACCAAATGTGGTTGGACGGAATTTACATGGGAGCTCCTTTCTACGCGGAATATGCATTCCGTAATAATCTTCCGCAGGACTATGCAGATGTAATCAACCAGTTTGTCACTTGTGCCCGTCATACGTACGATCCTAAAAATGGTCTTTATCGTCATGCGTGCGATGTAAGCCGCACTCAACGTTGGGCGGACCCGGTGACCGGACAGTCGAAACATACATGGGGACGTGCAATGGGATGGTATGCGATGGCATTGGTGGATGTGCTCGAATTTATTCCGCAGCATGAAGCCGGAAGAGATTCCCTGCTTGATATATTGAATAATGTAGCTGTGCAGGTGAAGAAACTTCAGGATCCGAAGACCGGAGGATGGTATCAGGTGATGGACCGGAGTGGTGATAAGGGAAATTATGTAGAATCTTCCTGTTCTGCTATGTTTATTTATTCGCTCTTTAAGGCGGTTCGTTTGGGATATATTGATAAGTCTTATCTGGATGTGGCATTGAAAGGCTACAAAGGATTCCTGGATAATTTTATCGAAGTAGACAAGAACGGATTGGTAACCATCACCAAGGCTTGTGCAGTGGCAGGATTGGGAGGAAAGGTATATCGTTCCGGCGATTATGACTATTATATTAATGAAACTATCCGCAATAACGATCCTAAAGCCGTAGGACCTTTTATTATGGCTAGCTTGGAATACGAACGTTTACAAAAGTAATTTCCGACAATGAAAAGGACTATTTTTAAAGGAATGATGTGTTTGCTTCTACTGGGTGTGGGAGCAACATCTGTTTATGCACAACAACAGCAACGCAAAGACACATTCGTGGCACGCGACGGGACAGGGGAGTATCGTAACATTCAGGAAGCCGTGGAAGCTGTCCGCGCTTTTATGGATTATACGGTGACGATCTATATCAAGAATGGTATATACAAAGAAAAACTAGTCATTCCTTCCTGGGTAAAGAATGTGCAATTAGTGGGCGAAAGCGCAGAAAAAACGATTATCACTTATGATGACCATGCCAATATCAATAAGATGGGTACTTTCCGCACCTATACGGTGAAAGTGGAGGGAAATGACATCACTTTCAAAGACCTGACGATTGAAAATAATGCGGCTCCACTGGGGCAAGCGGTAGCTCTTCACACCGAAGGTGACAGACTGATGTTTGTCAACTGTCGTTTCTTGGGAAATCAGGATACTATTTATACAGGAACCGAAGGAGCGCGTCTCTTATTCACAAATTGCTATATCGAGGGAACTACCGATTTTATTTTTGGTCCTTCCACCGCTCTATTCGAATATTGCGAACTGCATAGTAAACGTGATTCGTATATCACTGCCGCTTCCACTCCTCAAAGTGAAGAATTCGGTTATGTATTTAAAAACTGTAAGCTGACAGCCGCTCCGGGAGTGAAAAAAGTATATTTGGGTCGTCCGTGGCGTCCTTATGCGGCAACGGTCTTTATCAATTGTGAGTTTGGTAATCATATCCGTCCCGAAGGATGGCACAATTGGAGGAATCCGGAGAACGAAAAGACAGCCCGTTATGCCGAATTCGGAAATACGGGTGCGGGCGCAGATACTTCCGGGCGTGTGGCATGGGCTAAACAGTTGACAAATAAGGAGGCAATGAAGTATACTCCGCAAAATATCTTTAAGGAAAGCAGTAATTGGTATCCTTATAAATAAAAATACGTAGGGTTTCCGACTGTTTATGCAGCTTGAAATTTTTGTTTCCGGGCTTGGGCATTTGCTTTCCTGGCTTGAAATTCCCGTTCCAAGGCAGGAAACTGCAGTTTCCCTATGTGGGAACTGTCGTATCTCTACGTGGAAACTAGCGTTTCTTACCGGGGAAACTGTAGTTCCTATACGTGGAAACTGAATTTGTCTGCGTGCAAAACAGGATTATTAAAGGTGTTGCAGATAAACATCTGCAACGGTATCTGCAACAGTATCTGCAACGCTGCAATCGGTTGATTGCAAGTAAGATATAAGCAAAACGTTGCAGGTGGCAGATAAAAACAAAAAATAAAACTCGTAGGAGGGGAGGAAGAATATGAAAACACTTAGGGTTAAAATGGTAGGGCTACTTGCAACGGCTCTTATTCTTTTTTCTGCATTACGTGCAGATAAACCGGTCATCACTATCTTTATGATAGGTGATTCGACAATGGCTAACAAGAAAATAGACGGAGGAAATCCCGAACGTGGTTGGGGAATGGTACTTCCCGGATTCTTCTCCGAAGATATACGGATAGACAATCATGCAGCCAACGGTCGAAGTTCCAAGAGCTTTATCAGCGAAGGACGCTGGGAAAAAGTAATTTCTAAGGTGAAGAAAGGAGATTATGTCTTTATCCAGTTCGGCCATAATGATGAGAAAGCAGACTCTACCCGTCACACCGATCCGGGTAGTACTTTTGATGAAATTCTTCGTCGGTATGTGAATGAAACCCGCGCCAAAGGTGGAATTCCGGTGTTGTTCAACTCTATCGTCCGTCGAAACTTCGTACAGCCGAAGGATGATGCCATCGCAAAAGATGTCCGCCGCACACCGGGGGAAAAGGAACAACCGAAAGAAGGAACTGTTTTATTCGATACGCATGGCGCCTATCTGGATGCTCCCCGCAATGTGGCAAAAGAACTGGGAGTGACTTTCATCGACATGAACAAGATTACTCATGACCTGGTGCAGGGACTTGGACCTGTAGAATCAAAGAAACTATTCATGTTTGTCGAACCCAATCAGGTGCCGGCTTTCCCGAAAGGTCGTGAAGACAATACTCATTTAAACGTATACGGAGCACGAACAATTGCCGGACTGGCAGTGGATGCCATCGGCGAGGAAATTCCGGAACTGGCGAAATATATCCGTCAATTCGATTATGTAGTGGCCCAAGACGGTAGCGGTGATTTCTTTACCGTGCAGGAAGCTATCAATGCTGTTCCCGATTTTCGCAAAGACGTTCGTACCACTATCCTGATTCGTAAAGGAACTTATAAAGAGAAGCTCATCATCCCTGAATCCAAGATTAATATCTCTTTGATTGGAGAAGACGGTGCGATACTGACTTATGACGGTTTTGCAAACAAGAAAAATGTATTCGGCGAGAACATGGGAACTTCCGGTTCGTCCAGCTGTTACATCTATGCCCCCGATTTTTATGCGGAGAATATCACATTCGAGAACTCATCAGGTCCCGTAGGACAAGCAGTTGCCTGTTTCGTATCTGCCGATCGTGTCTATTTTAAGAACTGTCGTTTCCTCGGCTTCCAAGATACCCTCTATACATACAGCAAGCAAAGCCGCCAATATTATGAAGACTGCTACATCGAAGGAACGGTTGATTTTATCTTCGGCTGGTCTACGGCTGTTTTCAACCGTTGTCACATTCATAGCAAACGGGATGGTTATGTCACCGCTCCCTCTACAGATAAAGGAAAAAAATATGGCTATGTATTCTATGATTGCAAACTGACTGCGGAACCGGAAGCTACAAAAGTATATCTGTCTCGTCCCTGGCGTCCGTATGCGCAAGCTGTATTTATCCGTTGCGAACTAGGTAAACACATTCTCCCTGTCGGTTGGAATAACTGGGGCAAGAAAGAGAACGAAAAGACAGTCTTCTATGCCGAATATGAGAGCCGGGGCGAAGGAGCCAATCCGAAAGCGCGTGCCGCTTTCTCCCAACAACTGAAAAACCTGCAAGGATACGAGATTACGACTGTACTGGCAGGCGAAGATGGATGGAATCCGGTAGCGGACGGAAACAAACTGATAACAGTGAAACGTTGACTTGACGAATATGTAAAGAAATGAATTACTAAGCAAAAAACAATGGATATATAAAAGACAATAGATCACTTGTCCTATAGAATGGCTCGATTCTGTTAAATAGCCGCTAAAGATTGCATAAAAGTACAACTATTTTTCTATCTTTACGGCACAGAACCGAGTTATATGATGAAGAAAACCTTAATTTCAGTAATTCTTTTGCTAGCTATTGTGTTCTCGACACATGCGCAGCAGCACTGTTTTTTCACCCACTATTCTACTGAAGATGGATTGTCCCAAAATACGGTGATGAACATCTTGCAAGATCACAAAGACAACCTTTGGTTTGCCACTTGGGATGGAATCAACCGTTTCAACGGTTATACCTTCAAAACATATAAGGCCCGTCAGGGAAACTACATCAGTCTGACCAATAATCGCGTAGACCGTATCTATGAAGACCGTTATGGTTTTTTGTGGCTACTGACTTATGATAATCGTGTCCATCGTTTCGACCCGAAGACAGAGACTTTCGAACAAGTACCTGCTGCCGGAGAGGAGGGGAGTGCTTTCAATGTGCATACCATTGAGGTGATGCCGAACGGAACCGTCTGGCTGCTGACAGAAAATGACGGAGCTATCCGCATCCTAACTCATCCGAATGAGAATAATCGTCTGACATGGGATATTTATTCCAGTAAGACGGAACTGTTTCCCTCTTTACATGTATTCAAAGTACATCAGGACAAAGCAGGCAATGACTGGCTGTTGACAGATAACGGCCTCGGCATGATCCGCCCCGGAAAGAAAGAACCGGATTCCTATTTTACGGAGACAAAAGGAAAGTTTGGCGGCATAAACCAAGCCTTCTATGCAGTACAGGAGCGGGATAAGGACATCTGCTTTGCTTCGGATCATGGACGTATCTGGTCTTATCAGAAAGATAGCGGAGAATTTACGTTGATCGAACTTCCTACAAAAGGACAGATCACTTCCATTCACCCCGTTGCACCGGACGTTTCTGTAATTACTACCGATTCGGATGGTTTCTTTACTTACAATCTGCGGACCAAAACAAATGTGCATTACTCATTCCTGACTTGTAAGGCTTTACCCGCAAAACCAATCCTTTCTGCTTATGTAGACCGTTCTTCGGAAGTGTGGTTCGAGCAGGAAGAACCGGGTGTTGTAGCCCATTTTAATCCCTCGACCGGAGTGGTGACCCGTGAACAGATTCTTATTGAATACAGTAATCCCGAACGTTCCCGTCCGGCCTTCCATATCCATGAAGATGTAAACGGGTATCTTTGGGTACACCCTTACGGAGGAGGTTTCTCTTACTTCGATCCTCAAAAAAAACGGTTGGTTCCTTTCTATAACGGACTGGGTAGCCGTGACTGGCGCTTCTCCAATAAGATTCATTCGGCTTTCTCCGACAAACAAGGTAATTTATGGCTTTGCACCCACTCCAAGGGATTGGAGAAGGTGACTTATCGGAATGTACCTTTTGCGATGATGACTCCCATGCCGCATGAACATGAATCATTGCATAATGAGGTACGTGCCCTGTGCGAAGACAAACTGGGTAATCTGTGGGTTGGCTTGAAAGATGGTATGCTTCGTATGTATGATGCCGATAAAGCTTATAAAGGATACCTGACCGAAAGCGGCATCGTTTCTACTACCGGTACTCCCATGTTGGGAACTGTTTATTTTGTTATTCAGGATTCGAAAGGAATCATCTGGATTGCAACAAAAGGAGACGGACTTGTCCGTGCCGAGCCGACTTCTTCCAACGGAATGTCTTATAAACTGACCCGTTATCTTCATCGTGAAGAGGATATGTACAGTTTGAGCGATAATAATGTGTATTGTATCTATGAAGATCATTATGGTCGTATTTGGGTAGCTACTTTTGCCGGAGGTATCAATTATATCACGCAGAATGAAGCAGGAAAGACATTGTTTATCAATCACCGGAATAATCTGAAAGGGTATCCGATTGATCCTTGCTACAAAGCGCGTTTCATTACTTCCGATAATAATGGACGCCTGTGGGTAGGTACAACTACGGGAGCTGTTGCTTTTGATGAGAACTTTAAGAAACCGGAGGATGTGCAGTTTTATCATTTCTCCCGTATGCCGAACGATACGCAAAGTCTGAGTAATAATGATGTCCATTGGATTATTTCCACTAAGAAAAAGGAGCTGTATCTGGCTACTTTCGGTGGGGGACTCAACAAACTGATATCTATCAGTAAGGACGGCCACGGAGAGTTCAAATCATATTCCGTACTGGACGGTCTTCCTTCCGACGTCTTGCTTTCTGCCCGCGAAGATAGTAAGGAGAATTTATGGATTAGTACGGAGAATGGAATTTGTAAATTTATCCCGTCTGAAGAACGTTTTGAAAGTTACGACGAACGTAGTATTACTTTCCCAGTGCGCTTTAGTGAAGCGGCTTCCACATTGACGGCTAAAGGAAGTATGCTTTTCGGTGCCAGTGGGGGAGTCTTTATATTTAATCCCGACTCTATTCGTAAGAGTAGCTATATCCCACCTATCGTATTCTCCAAACTGATGGTGACTAATGAGGATATTACGCCCGGAGATAACTCCTTGTTGAAGGTGGATATTGACGATACCGACCCATTGGTGCTCTCACACAAAGAGAATATTTTCTCCGTTCACTTCGCTGCACTCGATTATACTAATCCGCAGAATATACAGTATGCTTATATTCTCGACGGATTTGAGAAACAGTGGACTTTTGCCGACAAGCAGCGTAGTGTGACTTATACGAATCTTCCGAAAGGAGAGTATGTGCTCCGTGTTCGTTCAACGAATAGTGATGGTGTGTGGGTGGATAATGAACGTATACTGAACATTGTTATTCTGCCTTCTTTCTGGGAGACGCCGGTAGCTTATGTGCTTTATGTTCTTTTTATTCTGATTATTATTCTCGTAGCCGTTTATATCCTGTTTACTATTTATCGGTTGAAGCATGAAGTTTCGGTCGAACAGCAGATTTCAGATATAAAACTGCGTTTCTTTACTAACATATCGCATGAGTTGCGTACTCCGCTTACGTTGATAGCCGGTCCGGTGGAGCAGGTCTTGAAGAATGATAAATTGCCGGCTGATGCTCGCGAACAGTTAGTGGTGGTTGAACGGAACACCAATCGGATGCTCCGTCTTGTCAATCAGATTCTGGACTTCCGCAAGATTCAGAATAAGAAGATGAAGATGCAGGTGCAGCGGGTGGATATTGTACCTTTCGTCCGTAAGGTGATGGATAATTTTGAAGCTGTGGCCGAGGAACATCGGATTGATTTCCTGTTCCAGACCGAAAAGGAACATCTTTATCTTTGGGTGGATGCCGATAAGCTGGAAAAGATTGTATTCAATTTGCTTTCCAATGCATTTAAATATACGCCGAATGGCAAGATGATTACGATGTTTATCCGGGAAGATGAAAAGACGGTTTCTATCGGTGTGCAAGATCAGGGGATCGGTATCGCAGAAAACAAAAAGAAGTCACTGTTTGTCCGTTTTGAGAATCTGGTAGATAAGAATCTTTTCAATCAGGCTAGTACGGGTATCGGACTTTCATTGGTGAAAGAGTTGGTGGAAATGCATAAAGCGACTATTTCCGTTGATAGTCATTTGGGAGAAGGGAGTTGCTTCAAAGTCGATTTCCTCAAGGGAAAAGAACATTACGATAAGGAAGCCGAGTTTATTCTGGAAGATGCGGATGCTCCGGCAAGAATGGGACAGGTAGTGGATATTGCCAATTCTTCCATTCAGTCTGAAACGTTGGTAAGCGATGATTCGGAGAAGATTGATGATGTGTATGGGGAAGAATTTGCGAAAGAAGAGAACTCCAAAGAATTGATGCTGTTAGTCGAAGATAATCAGGAGTTACGTGAATTCTTGCGCAGTATATTTTCTCCGATGTACCGGGTGGTGGAAGCTGCTGACGGTAAGGAGGGGGCAAGCAAGGCTTTGAAGTACCTGCCGGATATTATCATCAGTGACGTGATGATGCCTGAAAAAGACGGTATCGAAATGACGCGTGAACTGCGTGCGGATATGACGACCAGCCATATACCTATCATTTTGCTTACTGCCAAAACTACGATTGAAAGCAAACTGGAGGGATTGGAATATGGTGCGGATGATTATATAACGAAGCCTTTCAGTGCTACCTATCTGCAAGCACGTGTGGAAAATCTGTTGATTCAGCGTAAGAAACTGCAAAGTTTCTACCGGGATAGTCTGATGCATATCAATATTTCTACCGGTCAGGAGGAAGTGCCTGTGGCTACGGATATGCCGTCTGCTGAAGAAGATGTGTCCGAAACTCCACCTACAACTCTCGAAATGTCTCCCAACGACCGTAAGTTTATGGATAAATTGGTTGAATTGATGGAGCAGAACATGGATAATGGAGAACTGGTGGTAGATGATTTGGTTCGGGAACTGGCTGTCAGCCGTTCTGTCTTCTTCAAGAAGCTGAAAACACTTACCGGATTGGCTCCGATTGAATTTATCAAAGAAATGCGTATCAAGCGGGCTACACAATTAATAGAAACCGGAGAATTTAATATGACCCAGATTTCGTATATGGTCGGCATTAATGATCCGCGTTATTTCAGTAAATGCTTTAAAGCACAGGTTGGAATGACGCCTACAGAGTATCGGGATAGAGTGGGGAGATAATAATAGGAAAGGAAAGAAATAGAAAGGGGGATGTTCAAAGCTCCCCTTTTATCGAAATCACCCTCACTACAACTATCTGTGGCGAGGGTGATTTTTTGTTTATGAGAGTTCCGATACATTTACCCTCATCTTGGTTATCCGAAATTATTTTTTAGGGTATAGATGATTCACAAGGCTGTTCATATATATTTCCAGGTTTGTATATTCCGGGCTTAATGTATATTTGGCTCCGTCTGAAGGATCATTGGGATTAAGGTTGTGTTCCTTTTCCCATTCATCGGGAATACCATCACCATCTGTATCAACAAGTGCTGTTTCTGATTTATATTCCGGCCATCCTCCTACATCAGACGGTTGGTCAATCATTCCATTCGTGCTTCCGTGAGAACCTTCGTAAGTATAAGTGCCTTTGAGAGTTTCATCTACGATGCGTTGGTCTATGGCGTCACGGCGATATGAAGCACCGGCAAACTCGAGAACATCTTTGTAGGCTTTCTTGGCAGGTTGCAAAGAAGTATGTTCAGCTATGTCAAATGCTTTTTTAGACAGTACTTCCTTTTCTGTGGCAAAGTCTTTTTTGATAACCAGTCCGTAAGAGTTATCCATATTCACTTTATAAAGAGCCTCTTTCTGCTTGTCAGTCAGTTTGGGACAGGTAGGATCCATATAGTTACCTTTGAAATAGAATACACCATGAACACCTGCTTTATTGTTGTTTTTGCCATCATCGGCATACGCTGTAAACAAGCGTTTGAAAGAACCTTTTGTCGCACTGAAAGGTCCCGGTTTATAGTAGTTATTGATAAAGTTGTAGGAACCTCCTTCACCAGCATAAGCACCGTCACTGCCATAATTATAAATCACATTATTGAATAATTCCACTTTTTCATCTTCCGGACGACCCGTATAACGGCTTCCGCAAAGACGGGGTGTGCGGTTAGTGTGATGGGCGAGTAAGTTATGGTGAAAAGTAGCAGGCTGTCCACCCCAGATACCTCCATAACCATGCGCTCCCTTTTCGTGGATAGAATTGGCGAGACTTTCACTGATGATGCACCATTGAAGAGTGAAATTACGGTTATCATAGAATGTGGCACATTCGTCCGTACACCAGCTCATGGAGCAGTGGTCTATGATAATGTTTTGGTGCGCTTTTGTACCATTCATTGCGTCGTCACCTTTTTGTTTGATGTCGACTCCCATACGGGAACGGATGAAACGGATGATTACATTGTCTGCCTGAATAGAGAATGTATAGTTTTTCAGGCAAATGCCATCACCCGGAGCTGTCTGTCCTGCAATGGTCACATCACCATTGCTGAGTTTTAATGCTTTTTGTAATTCAATAATTCCGCTAACCGCAAAGACAATGGTGCGGGGACCTTTCTTGCTGATAGCCCAGCGAAGTGTCCCTTCCGAACCGTCGTCTGCCAGGGAAGTAACAGTGTATACAGTACCTCCGGCACCACCAGTTGTATATTTTCCTGCTCCGTCGGCGCCCGGGAAGGCGAGAACTTTGGAACGATCGGGGGTAGGATAGTCCTTCAATGCTTTTTCACCCGAAATGGCAGGTTGCATGGCTTGTCCTACCAAAGGAAAAGCCAATACCAAACTACAGATTGCTAATATATTCTTTTTCATTACTAATTTATCATTTGGGTTCGAATTTACTAAATTTATTCTATAACACTGCCACCTGTCGCACCATTTACCATGATTTCGTGCACCAGACTATTGAGATACATTTCCAGATTAGTGTACTTCCCGTTTTTGTCAATAGTCGTTTCTTTTCCATCAGCAGATTTCTTGGGATTCAAACCATATTCTTCTTCCCAGTAGTCGGGAATACCGTCACCGTCCGTATCTTTCACGTTTGCATTGGTTACAGATTTCAGAACATCGTAGGGATCATTTACTCCTAAGGCTGTGCAGACATCTTTTGGGTCGTTGATATATCCACTTTTGTTTTGTGAGTAGCCGGAAAGATCTTTCCATTTGCTGGCATCTCCCGTGCAACTTGCTTTTCTGTTTTTAACGTCGCTAATTATCAACTCGTCGACTTTATCACGATAGTTGCTGGCTCCTGCATAGCTCATCACACGTTCATAAGCCTCATCCGGCGTATGAGTTCTTACATTTCCTGTCTTAACTACCGGTGAACTTGATTTTATCTGGGTATGTTGGTTCCAAAGCTCCGTAGTTGCACAGTTTTTATTATCCATTTGTTCAAATACGCCTTTTGTCCAGTTATCATTGCTAACAGTCGTATTGCCTACCACTTTATTTCCGTCGATATAAAACTTCCCCCAAGTTTGAAGCCATTTTTTGTAAGCTTCGCCGGAGTAATTTTCCGGATATACATCTGGCTTGGCGATACGGTAAGCACGGTCTGCTTTACCGCTTTCATCGGTTCCGGGGCCTGGCTTGTAGTAGTTGTTAACGATATTCACGTGTTGCGCTTCACCACCGTAGCAGCCTTCGCCTCCCCAATTGTAGTAAACATTGTTGCGCATATCCACTCGCTCTCCATCGTTGTTGTTCAGTGCTAATGTAGTATATCGGGGACCAAGGCGTGGAACACGGCTTTCGCAATGGGCTATCAGGTTATGGTGGTAAGAGGCATAGTTTCCTCCCCAGTTACCGCCATATCCGTGAGAAGCGAATTTACCTGTGGCAGCATTGATCTTTACATCAGTCACACGTAAGGCTTGATAAGCTAAACACCATTGTACGGTAGAATTTTGCATACCATAGACAGAAAGACATTCATCGCTTCCCCAGCTTACTGAACAATGATCGATGATTACATTTTGTTTGTCACAACCTCCTAATCCGTCGCAGTCTACGTTAGAGTTTCCGGGGCGAAAACGGATGAAACGAATGATGATATTGCTGGAATTAATCGTAAATGGATAATTGGCGATACAGATACCGCCCGGTGATGTTTGTCCGGCAATGGTCAGATCATCTTTCTGGGTTTTTAATTCCGATTTCAAATAGATGGTACCCGACACATCAAATACAATCGTTTTAGGACCGTCTTGTTTCATAGCCCAGCGCAGACTTCCGCTGATACTTCCACTGGCGTCGTCTTCAAGGCTAGTCACATGATAAACTTTTCCCCCACGTCCTCCGGTGGTATTGCGACCGTGGCCTTCGGCGTATGGGAAAGCAAGAAGTTCTCCATAATCCAGTTGCTTGACATCAGAAGATGTTCCACCTGGATTATTTGTTCCTCCACCTGTATCATCTACAGGATCGTCGGAAGAGCATGAGGTACATAATCCTGCGATGCTGAATGCAATAGCTACATAAAATAGAGATATTTTCTGCTTCATTATCTTTTAACTGTTTGGGGATATAGACGATTTATTTGTTGGGATACAACGTTTCTACCAGACTGTTGAGGTAAACCTCCAGATTGGTATACGTTTTACTTAGAGTATATTTGGAACCGTCGGCCTTACTTTTGGGGTTCAAACCGTTGGCAGTTTCCCATTCATCAGGGATGCCGTCGCCGTCGGTGTCTTTCGGACCGGTTTCCTTTTTATATTCCGGCCAGCCACCTACATCGCTGGCTTTATCAATAAGTCCCTTTTCACTGCCATTACTGCCGTCTGCCGTATAATCTCCGTTGCGAACGTTGGCTATGATGCGTTTATCGACATCATCATATTTTAAGGAAGCACCGGCATACTTTAATACTGATTCATAAGCTTCTTTTGCCGATTGAGTGAATTCGGATGCATCTTCGGAAATAGTAAATTCGTTACTTGACTGAAGTGCTTTTTCTCCTCCATCGGGTAAAGGAACGGCTTCTGTTGCATTGGGGTGTAACCCTTGCCAGTTGTCATTGTTTACAGAAGTAAGCAGAGATTGATATTCGGCTTTCAATTCAGGACATGTGCCATCAAAATAGTTTCCTTTCAGATAAAAAGTACCCCATATACTTTTGGTGTTTTTATTTGTACCGTCATCACCGTTAGGTTGGAAGATACGGTTTACAATATTTTTCTTGGTATTGGTAACTGGTCCGGGCTTGTAGTAGTTGTTCACGAAATTATAGCTTCCTCCTTCTCCTGCATAGCCACCATTGGTCGGTCCCCAGTTATAGAAAACATTATTTCGTAAATCGAGTTTTTCATTTTCCGGTTTCCCTGTATAGCGGCTACCGCATAAACGTGGTGTACGGCTGCTGTGGTGGGCTAATAAATTGTGGTGGAATGTAGCGGGTGATCCTCCCCATATTCCTCCATAACCGTGATTACCTTTGGTGTGTACCGAACGATTCAAACTTTCGCTGATGATACACCATTGCATGGTAAAGTTAGTGTTATCGTAGAAAGAAGCACATTCATCAGTGCTCCAACTCATCGAACAATGGTCAATGATAATATTTTTATGTTGCTTTCCCCACAATGCATCACCGCTGTCGGCTTCTGCTTCTGTTGTAAAGTTGTCCGATCCCATGCGGAAACGCATGAAACGGATGATTACGTTGTCCGCCTGTACGGATACGGGATGTCCTTTCAGGCAAATACCGTCACCCGGTGCACTCTGGCCGGCAATCGTTACATCTCCGTTGGTTATCCTCAAGGGGCTTTTCAGTTCTATCAATCCACTTACTGCAAATACGATCGTGCGCTTTCCCGTGCGATTTAATGCGTAGCGTAATGTTCCTTGTGTTGTCTTATCGTTGTCTTCAAGCGAAGTTACTATATATACATCTCCGCCTGCTCCGCCGGTAGTATAACGACCTGCACCGTAAGCACCCGGAAAGGCATAACGCGTTTCGGCAGGTGTCTCTTCTTCACCACCTTCGTTCTCATTACCACCGTTACCGGTATTCTGTCCCGGTGTTTCATCAGTGATACTTGGGTCTTCGCTGCTGCAAGCAACCGATAGGTTGATTACACAGAAGCACAATAATCCCATTTTAATAGATTTGAGCATACAAATTATCTTTTAAAAAAATAGAGTTCTTTGTCTCATACATTATATTTGCTGATGATGTGACAAAGAACTCTTTATTAAATCTTATTGGTTTTATTCGCTTACTGTACCGTACTGGCTTACAGTTTTCACTGTATAAATATTGCTTTCGTCAGTGTTGGTCAGTGTAACGGTAGTGTCTGTCGTTTGCCCTGCATAGTTACCATTCATAAAGATGAGGTAGCCGGCAGCACCGGATACTGCATCCCATGTCAGAGTGTTTCCCGACAGATTGACATTGGTAGGTGCTGCAAGGGGAGTTTCCATATACTCTTTCGGGTTCCAGCTGTCAATAGTTATTATATTCTCATATGTATATTTAGCAGCTTCGGATGCTGTTAGCACTGAACTAGTGAAGGAAACGTTTCCGGAGGTGATTGTTTTACTTTCCGCAATCATATTTCCATTCTTGTCGATAGTGTTATATTCAGCATATAGTGTAGGTACTTGTCCACCATATCCCCAGTGTGAATCTATAATATCCATTTTCAACTTGGTGTTGATCCAGACAGTTTTCGTGGTTGTGGCTTGGGAACGTCCGAATGAGAATTTTGTATCATCACCGTTTACCGTACAATCTTTTATAACATATCCGTATTTATCGCTTTCACTGGTACGCGAAGCAGTTATAACGCTACCACCGTCATTGCCTGTATTATAGAATGTACTGTTTTCGATAAGTACATCGCCACTTCCCCAGATATAATCTGTATGACCTTCAATCCATGAGTTATAAACGTATGCACGATGAGGGGTTGTATTGTTCCAATAACGGGTCCACCATGTATCCTGGTAGGAGACAAGCAAACAGTTATTCAAAGCAAAGCGGTCTTCACGGTTTATCAAGGCTTCTGCCTGTCCGTTTTTACCTAAACCACCAGTGTGACGATTTGAGAATGCACCATAAAGATTGATGATTGAAATATTTTCAGCATAAAAGTCTGTGGCTTCAATCAACACTACTGTGTTTTGGTCTTCACTATATCCGGCTTTGCGGGCTGGTGAATTTTCGTTGAAAATAGAATAAGGCCATGAGGTAGCATTACTTGAATCATCTACACGGTTTACTGCAAACTGGATTTTAACACCATCACGGCTCTCACCGATTAAATGAACAAATGGTTTATTCTTATTGATCCGGACACATTCATTATAAGTTCCGTTGGCAATGAAGATTTTATAAGGACTGGTAGGTGGGGTAGTGATGGCGTTGATTGCAGCCTGGAGAGTAGTGTAATCACCATTCCCTTTTGAATCAACAATTGCATCGAATACTTTTCCACCGCCCGAAATTTCAGATTTGGCAGTAAAGCTTAAAAAGAAGTCTTCGTCGTAAGCTCTTCCCTGCATATCCGTTAATGCTCCGGCAGGAACTTCGAAAGTACATTCTTTGTTTTCCATACCAGAGAAGGTATAACGTACTTTTTCGTAGTTGATGGATACACGCACTACTCCTCCGTTGAAATAGATTTCTGTGTCTGGAGCCTGACGCATAGCTTTGCTGAAAGTCAGTTCTACATATCCGCTCGGACCTACTACATCACCATCATTGATATTCTGTGAAATCAGAACAGGAATGCTTGTATCTTCTGCATCATCGTTGTCATTACAGGAAGCACCTGTAAGAATCAACAAGAACAGAAGTAAGTATTTACTTATTGTATTGATTGAATTTGTATTCATAATATCTGTTGCTTTTTAGAGAAGATTCTCCGTCAAGTAAATGCAAATTCCAGACTTGACGGAAAACCTTGTAGTTTTATTTAGTTATTTGTTCCAACGTTGGTCACCGACTCTGTATTCTTCAGGAACATCTGCTCCAAAAGTCAAATCTTCACTTGAACCATTAGGGAATAGCTGATCGGAAGTCAGAGGAAGACTAGTATAGTCTTTTCCCCAGTCGGGTGTAACAAATGAAAAGTCAGAAGCCTTATACAAGCCGTTTACGTTCAGGGTTGTAGCTACGGAACTTGTGTTGTAGAAAGGTTTAACTCCACCTTTGGCAAACAGGGTGTTTGATATAGTTATTGTCATGTCTTTTGTATCTCTGCAGAAAGCATCACTTGCTGACATATCATAGAATGTACAATCTTTGATTGTTATTGTACCGGATTGTCCTGACTTGTGTCTTATGAATTGAGACGCAGAAGCTCCCTTGGATACAATAATAGAAGTGTTGGAAACCACTAAATTGAGAGTTGTTAATGTTACCTTGTCAGAAAGAAGTAATCCATAATGATTGGATGTTGCTGCTCTTCCCAATCCTTTGATGATACAGTCGTCAATAGTAACAGACATAGCATTACTTGTACTTGCATTCATACGAACGATACCACGGATATTGGTAATTGTACACGAGGTAACTTCTATTTCTTTGATGCAACCTGAAGCACCGTTTTGATAAATAAGGGTTGTATTTCCTTCATCGGTAATATTCAGATTATGGAATTCTACTTTATCACATATTCCGCTGGCACCTATGCCCTTTTTAATAGTCATATTAACCTGTCCGTCTTGACTGTCACCCCAGAAAATAAGGTGAGTCACGCCAGCAGCAATGCTTTCTTTTTCTTGTGCAAATCCTTCTGTTCCGGAAACATTGATTAATACTTTTCCTGAAAGATTATCCCAGTTGGCAAGGGCATCTTCCCATGTCATTTCAGTATACCCCGTCGGTTTACCTTTCTTAGTTGTAAAGGTGATACGAGAACATATAGAGCCGTTTGCGAAAGCATAAGCCGTATATTCCGTACTGGAAGCCAAACCTGTGATTGTCACCTTATGTGCAGCAATATCTGCTGGTGATAATTGGGTTCCTGATTCAGGTACTCCTTCGGTAGAAAGAACACAAGCATATTCATCTACATCCACCGTTTCTTCCCATGAGAATACAGCTGAATTTGCTGTTATATCACTGATGGTAGATTCGATTTCCAAACCAGGGATGGTAACAGTCTGTGAACCACGCGGATTATTTCCATTATAAATAGTAATCGTGTATTCAGTGAATGACTTCAAATTTTCAACCCATGCTTCACCTGCGGCAGCTTCTGTTGACGAAATAACACGTGAAGTTGCTTCTGTGGCACCCGTTTCCATGATTTCGAAATGATCGACTGCTAATCCGGCTTCCCATGACATACGTACTTTTCCTTGACCTTCAGGTAAGTCTTCAGTAGTTGGAATATTTAGGATAGCTTCTTCCTTAACTGAAGCAAAAGTCTTTTTATAATTTACCCAACGAGATTCCTTCTCTCCGGAAATAGACTTGATACGCATATAATAAGTCGTATTTACCGCCAGATTATCCATTGTGTAAGGTGACTGCTTGATCCGGTTGGCAGGATCATTTCCATAAACTATATTGCCATTTTCTTCTGATCCCATCGGAGTTTCATCAGTCATCTCGTTAGGACTGATTTCGATAATGTAATAGTCTGTATTGGATGTTGAACTCCAAGTTACTACTGCTCTGGCTACTTTACTGTCCGTTTCTACACTGATTCCGTTTTCATCAGTTCCGAAAGGACGGCTATAAGAAGAGTCGATATCCCAATCACTTTTCTCTGTACACGAAGATACAGCCAAAGAGGTCAGGAGCATGAAAGCTCCCATTCCCAATATATTTTTTATATTCTTCATCATTTTACGATTTTAAGATTAATCCGAATAACCATAAGAGTTATGTAATTTACCGTTTGAGGTAGAGATGGTTGTAGAAGCTATCGGCAATAAATAACGATTCTTCACAGCCTTGTTCAATCCGCCAGAAATACTAGGCAAGTTTACTTTCAGATTCTTTTGCTCCTTGTCACTGGTTTCAGCTCCGAAAAAGCTCTTGTTTTCATATTCTCCACCTACTTTAGCTCCAAATACGAGAGAAGTCATATCGATATACATCGGATTGTCCGTGCGATATTTATAGTTCACATACTGTGGATATGTACCATTATACACTGCATTTGTATATTCGTTTTTGAATTCGTCTATTTTTTCGCTCAACAGGTTCCAACGGATTAGGTCGAACTTACGAACACCTTCTCCTGCCAGTTCCCATGCATTTTCGTCAACAATTGCATCGAAGAAGTCTTTTCCCATTAGAGCAGTCCATGCAGCATCACGTTTGGTTGCATCGGTGAAAGCACGGTCGTGTGAGTCGTTCAGGGGGGCTGTGGGTGTTAATGTACAACCATCGGCTGTTGGACCCGTAACATAAAGTTAGTTCACAACTTCGGCATACATCAGCAATACTTGCGGATAACGCATTTTCACTACGTTGATACCGGAACAAACTTTCTGATCGCTGGCCAATACAGCTGCGTACCATTCAGAGTTTTCCATCATCTTACGATAATCCCATTTTCCACAATAAAGACCGAAAGGAGCATTTCCTAACATATATTCTTTAAATACTTTGGTGTTTTTGTCTGTAGAAAGTTGTGAAATAGCACAAGTCAGATCGCGGCGGATATCTCCTTCGCCAAATGACAGATAATAAGGAGCAGTCAGTTTCAACTTACCGGATGAGTTACCTTTCGGACCAAATAGGGAACTGGCACCGTTTATACGATATCCGATAGTATATCCCAGCTCACCACTTTTGTTTAGTCCCATTGGAATCTCGAACAGGTTTTCTTGATAAGTCTGATCTAGTTGTCCGATATTTATTAAACGCCAGTATTCTTCTACAGAAGGATTCAGTTTATGTTTTCCTGAACTGACAACAGCTGCCAGATGTTTTTCGGCCAATTCGAATAGTTCTCTACGTTTGGTATCGCTGCAACGTTGAGTAGGATAAGTAGCGTCACTGTTATCTCCGGTGATATATCCGTCTTTAGCTTGTTCGCGGATAGCATATCCGGCACGTGTCATTGCAATGTTAGCCAAGAGAGCGTGAGCATAGCCTTTGCTTACATGTTCGGTTGTATAACCGTCTTCACCAGCCCAAGGTAAATATCCGATAGCTTCCTCGAGTTCAATTATCAATTCATCCATGATATCGTCACGATCTGCCTTTCCAATGTAAACATTAGACAGGTCGCTGTTGGAAGATTCTGTTTTGAAAGGAATATCACCGAACAAGCGGATCAGATCGAAATAAATCATCGCACGCAATGTCATCGCTTCTGCACGGAATCTCATCATGCTGGTACGGGTTGCTCCTGCTTGTTGTATCAGTTGGCTATTGTTTATACCATCTACTACCAGATTCGCATTCTCGATTACTCCGTACATGGCATCCCATACTTTGGAAAGTTGTGACCATCCCGGATTAGCGTTGTAGTTCATATTACCACGTTCGCTGGACGTGTTGCTTGCATCCGTACCCAAACCGTCAATCAGTTCACAGTCGGTATTGGTTCCGGCAATGATAGGTAGGAAGTTAGAATAAGTCTGGTCTTGCGTCAGGCTGCCGTAAACTTTATTAAGTGCCAATTCTGTATAATAGGCATTATTAAAAGTTGATTCATTATCCAATTCAGACGGTGAGGTCTGATTCAGGAAGTCCGAACAGGAAGACAGGGCAATTAACCCCAGCCCCAGGAATAATGTCTTATATATTTTCATACGATCAATCTGTTTAATGTTTTAATTAGAATGTAACGTTAATACCACCCACAAATGTGCGGCTCTTAGGATAAGCGGCGTAATCTATACCCGGAGTCATCGCATTTTTCTTACTGCTTGTATCGACTTCAGGGTCTGCTCCGCTGTAGTTAGTCCAACAGAACAGGTTATATCCTGTCAGATAGATTCTCACATTCTGCATAAACGCTCTCCTTACAATTGTTTTCGGAAGAGAGTATCCGATAGTAATGTTATTCAAACGCAGGAATGAGGCTTTTTCTACTGCATAATCAGTCAGCTGCATGGTAGTAGCGCTGGCCGGATTGTACATATTGGCGTTAGCGTTTATTTCATTCAGACGTAATCCTGCTGTTGTCATGTCTCCATAGGTATTGAGGACATCTGTAGAGCTGGACGACAGGTTCAAACCAGTTTCCGGATCAATCCATGTGTAACGGTTAGACAATCTGAAATCATTGTTTAAGTTATAACCGGTTCTTGAACCTGAACGGAAAGAAGCTGCCAGTTTTGTTCCATTGACAATTACATTTCCGAGAGAGTAGTTAAAGAATACATTGAAATCGAAATTACCTACACGACCATCGAATCCAAAACCTCCGGTTGTAGGAGCGATAGTGTTACCCAAACGTTGTTTGAGAGGGTTACCATCTTTATCACATTCCAGTTTCAAACCACCCGGATAGTATTTACCACCGGTGATAGTAGGACTGTTATCTTGCATTCCGTCTTTTAATCCCCATTCGCTACCTGCCCAAACCAGTTCGCCGGTAGGGTTGGTGACAGGATCATATACAGTATAATAACCGTTTGTCTTATATCCCCAAACTTCACCCAAACGTCCGCCTTTCTCTACGCGGAAGTCTTCGTATTTGGCCATTGTACTACCTGACCAGTTACTACTTTGCCAGGGAGAGTCTGTATTCAGTTTATCAATGCGGTTGCGGTTGTAAGCAATGTTGGCATTGAAGTTCAAAGAGAAATTCTTTTTATCAAATAAAACAGCACTAACAGACAATTCTACACCTTTATTGGATGTCTGTCCGAAGTTCTTGTACTGATAGTTATATCCGGAGAGAGAAGGAATTTCAGTACGCATCAATAAGTCTCTGGTTGTATTCCAGTAAAAGTCGATAGCACCGGAGATACGATTGTTCCAGAATCCATAGTCAATACCGATGTTACGGGTAACTGTTGTTTCCCACTTCAAATCGGGGTTGTATAAGTTCGTTCCATGTTCCAACATGGTAGTGCTTTCTCCGTTGAAGAAAGGATTGCGTGCATCATTACCTCCCAAAGAGTAAGTGGTGGAAAGCAAACCGGAATTGATACGGTTGTTACCGGCAGTACCGAAGCTTAAACGTAGTTTCAAAGCTGACAGCCAGTCTTGAGTGTTACTCATGAAAGCCTCGTCAGAGATACGCCATGCCAAAGCTGCTGACGGGAAAACACCCCAACGATTTCCGGAACCGAACTTGCTCGAACCGTCTGCACGTACTGTAACAGCAAGCAAGTATTTATCCATCATAGTATAGTTCACACGACCAAAGAATGATAATATGTTTTCTTTTGCAGCAATGGTAGATTGGTTGGCTAAAGCTTTGCCCGAACCCATATTTGCTTTCATATCATCGAAATTCATAGTAACAGGGAAAGCTACAGATACATTTTCTATTGATTTCCTTTGGCTGCTGCTTACTTCATGTCCGATCAATACATTGAGTTTATCACGACCTTTGAACAGTTTTTTGTTATCATAGGTCAATGTGTTGGCATTACGCCAGCTCATCGTCTTTTCTCTCAACAGGTAGGCTTGTGGCTGACCGTTATATCCATATTTAGAATTAGATACTGCATCTACTCCCCAATACTGTTCTGTATCGTCAAACTTCCATCCATATCCGAATTCGGAACGGAATGTCCAGTTCTTGAATGGTTTCCAGTTTAAACCTACATTGTAGTTCTGGTTGAAAGTATTGCGGGTTTTATCCGTTGCAAGCAGACGTTCCAATGGAGATTTCTGTTGTGCCGAACTGTTTTCTTCGTCGTCATCACTGTATTTAAGTGAATCAACCGGACGGAATACGGTAGCATTAGCCACAGTTGAATTGGCAGCATTGGATTCATTGGTATCAGCACCACCACCTAAACCGTCAATGGTAGAGTAACTTAACCGGGCGTTAAAGTCCAGTGTCATCCATTTATTCAGTTCTGATTTAATTTTTGCATTTACATTGTCTTTTTTGAAGCCGGAATTAAGCATGATACTTTTTTCTTCATTATGGGCATAGCTGACACTATAAGTCATTTGCTTGGTTCCGCCACTTACATTAATGTTATATTGTTGCTGGTTTCCAGTACGTCCGAACATCTCGTCTTGGTAATCGGTACCATCAATAGAACGCCAAATATCCATATCGGCAAAGTTTCCATAATCCAGAGAACCGATTTCACGCTGATAAGCAACGAAATCGTAAGGACTCAAGACTTCAGTCAGTTTGGTTACCTGTTTAAAACCGAAAGAAGCACCGAAGTCTACTTGCGTTTTACCTTCTTTTCCGCTCTTGGTAGTAATGATGATTACACCATTTGCACCACGGGCACCATAAATGGCGGTGGAAGAAGCATCTTTCAATACGTCGATGCTTTGAATTTCCGAGGGAGCGATATCACTAATGCTTGAAACAGGGAAACCGTCTACAATATATAAAGGAGAGTTATCCTGTGATAGTGAACCACCACCGCGAACACGGATCTTTATATCTGCATCGGGAGAACCTTCAGTAGTAGTAACACTAACTCCGGCAAGTTTACCGGTAAGGGCTTCAGATGCACTTGCTACTGGTATAGCAGCTAAGTCTTTGGCACTAACAGAGGCTACAGAACCGGTTAAATCTCTTTTATTGACCGTACCGTAACCAATTACTACGACTTCGTCCAAAGCTTTCGAGTCGTCGACCATTTGTACATTAATTGTTTTTCTACCTTGAACGGCTACTTCTTGAGTTTTCATACCTATGTATGAAATAACCAATGTTTTTTTGCCATCAACTTTAATAGAAAAATTACCATCTAAATCTGTAATCGTACCATTGGTAGTATTACCTTTTTCTACAACAGAGGCTCCAATAACAGGCTCTCCGCTGGTGTCTTTCACGTTACCTTTTACGGTAATCGTTTGCGCAGATACGCTAAGCGATATTGCTGAAAATAGTATTAGCAATAAGGAGCGCATGTTTTTCACTTTGTTAGACATTCTTTGCATGTTTATTAATTAATGGTTGTTGTTTGATATTTCATAAAAAATCCCGATGAGAGTTCATTCATCGCTACAAAAGTATGAGAATGAAGATATAGTGATGTGCAATATTTGTTTTTCACCTCGTATTTTTTGTTTTTTAGTTTGTTGCGAGGTGTAGTTATTAGCTTTGAAGGGTGTTATTTGTGTTCTAAAGGCCGGCAAATATACGAATCAGAGATTTATAAATTGATTTTTTCACCGGTTTTTATCCGGCATTCATCGGAATTTATACCGTAAATCAACTGAAAAGCCTGTGGAAGCATAGGGAAATGATGTATCTTTGAACCATTAATCAATTAATAATAGAAACAATGGAAGAGAAACAAAATTTTCCCCGTGCTACAGGCTTTTCCGGTAAAATACTGATAGCTTTGCTTTTTATCCTTTCCGGGATTCTACTGTTTGCCCGTAATATGGGATGGATAACTTCAGAAGTATTTGATTTGATCGTATCCTGGCATTCACTCCTTATATTATTAGGTATATATGCTATGATTCGTCGCCATTTCATCGGTGGAATCATCCTTTTGCTGATAGGTGTGTATTTTTTTGATTGGAGGGCTTTCATGGTTGCCTGAAAATTCGCAGGCAATGGTATGGCCCCTCGCTCTGATAATAGCAGGTGTTTTATTTATCTTCAAACCCGGCAGAAATAAGAGGGCGCAATGGGCTCGTCAGCATACAATGGAACATCGTCGGCAATGGATGAAGATGCATCAGGGTAGACCCGGCATGAACTTTGAGAGTGAGCAACAACAATCGGAATCAGTAGATGGCTTTTTGCGTTCGGAGAATGTCTGGGGAGCTGCACGTCACGTAGTACTTGATGAGTTGTTTAAAGGAGCTATGATTCGTACCTCTTTCGGGGGGACGACTATTGATCTTCGCCATACCCATATTGCACCGGGAGAAACCTATATTGATTTGGATTGCAGTTGGGGAGGAGTCGAGATTTATGTCCCGTCGGATTGGACAGTCGTCTTCAAATGCAATGCTTTCTTTGGAGGATGTGATGACAAACGCTGGCAAAATGGGAATGTAAACAAGGAGAATATATTAGTCATTCGTGGAACGCTTTCTTTCGGAGGCTTGGAAGTTAAAGACTAGCGTATGAAACCACATCCGATAATAGATTATCCATTCCGCTGGATTCCGATGCTGGTGCTGGCGTTGATTCTGGTTGCGACACAGGTGGCTTTAGTCTGTGGATATACCGGAAACGACTATCTTCCTGCTCTGGTAGATGGAGTGGCAACAATTGGTTGGCTGGCAGCCATAGCCTATTTGGCCTGGTTTGTGGTCGGTCTTGTTTCGTTGTTCCAGACGGATATAATCATGATAATCGTTGGAAGCCTATTATGGCTGGCGGGTAGTTTTATGATCTGTGATATCATGGTGAGGATTGTAGGCATATCCTATATTCCTTTTGCGCAGACAATACCTTTCCGGTTATTGTTCGGACTGCCAACCTTGATTGCCATTACTTTATGGTATCGCCTGATTGTAACTAAAGAAGAAGTACAGAATCAGGAACTGGATAAAGAATTGGCTGCACATCAGCTAACTGTGACCGAACAACAAGGAGAACCACAGACAGAATTAATAGATCGCATTACGGTGAAAGACGGTTCCCGCATTCATCTGGTAAAGACAGACGAACTGATCTACATACAAGCCTGTGGAGATTATGTAATGTTGATAACCCCTACCGGAGAATATCTGAAAGAACAAACTATGAAATATTTTGAGACCCATCTGTCTCCTGATACATTTGTGCGTGTGCATCGTTCTACGATTGTCAACGTAACACAAATTTCGCGGGTCGAGCTTTTCGGAAAAGAAACTTATCAGTTGTTATTGAAGACTGGCGTGAAACTTAAAGTAAGTCTTTCCGGTTACCGGTTATTAAAAGAGCGGCTGGGGATCTAAAATTTGTTCAATCTTAAAAACTGATTTTTCCCCCATATCGGTCAAAAAATGAATGTCAGAATGAAAAGCTTCCACTACTTTTGTTTCCATCATCTAATAATGTGAATAAGGAAATGAAAAGAAAATTAGTTTATGTTTGTCTGCTGGCAATGGTTGCGGGAGGAATGATGTCCTTTTCCTATGACATACCCGAAAAACAGGAGACAGGCGGCCGGGAAGATCGAGTGATCTCTTTTCCCGGAGCTGAAGGACACGGTAGATACACGACAGGCGGCCGTGGTGGTAAAGTGTATCATGTGACTTCTTTGGAAGACGATGGTTCGCAGGGGACTTTACGTTGGGCTTTGAAACAAAATGGACCTAAAACGATTGTCTTTGATGTGGCAGGTACGATTCATCTGAAATCGGAATTACGAACAGGGAAAGATCATCTCACCATTGCAGGACAGACTTCTCCCGGAGGAATCTGTCTGGCTGATTATGGCTTTTCTATTAATTCTAATAATGTAATTATCCGTTTTCTTCGTTTCCGCCCCGGAGAAGCCAGTGGGAAAGAACCCGATGGGTTGGGCGGCTGTGATAAGAAAGATATTATGGTAGACCATTGCTCTGTCAGTTGGAGTGTAGATGAATGTCTTTCCGTTTATGGTATGGAAAACTCTACGGTACAATGGTGTATTGGCTCTGAAGCATTAAGAAAAGCGACTCATGTAAAAGGGGCACATGGATATGGAGGCAATTGGGGAGGACATAAAGCTTCTTATCACCATAACCTGATCGCTCACTGTGAGAGTCGCGTGCCTCGTCTGGGCCCTCGTCCTTCTACATTAGCTCTTGGCGAATGTGTTGATATCCGGAATAATGTTTTCTACAACTGGGCTGGAAACGGCTGCTATGGCGGGGAAGATCAGCATGTCAATATCGTCAATAACTATTATAAACCGGGACCGGCAACAAAACAGGCTTCCAAACAGGTGCAATATCGTATTGCCAAAGTCGGAGTTTATCCGCAAGCTTATGTTTACGTTGATGGAGAACCCAAAAAGAACTTAGCTTTTCAACCTTACCTGCAGAAATGGGGAACTTTCTATATTGATGGAAATAAGATAGAAGGTAACAACAAAGTTACTGCCGATAACTGGACGGACGGAGTCTATGCCCAGTTGAAGAATGATGAAAAAGTAGATTTCCTCTGGACAGAAGATGCCAAAGAATCTATCCGTCTGAAAGAACCTCTTGATTTTGGAGTAATCACTACTTATTCGGCTGACAAGGCTTATGAACAGGTGATGAACTATGCAGGTTGCTGTAATTATCGTGATGAAGTAGACAAACGTATCATTTCCGACACCCGGAAAGGAACGGCAACTTTCACCGGAGAAGGAAATAAACCCGGATTTATCAATAGCCCCAAAGACACAGGCGATTCTCCCTGGCCGGAATTATCAATAACAGGTCTTTCGGCACCGGTAGATTCGGACGGTGATGGCATACCTGATGAGTGGGAAATAAAAAACGGACTTGATCCGAATAATCCCGTAGATGGAAATACAAAAACGAAAGATCCGAATGGACAATATACGAATCTTGAGGTATATTTGAATAGTTTGGTGCAACATATAGTCGATGCACAGAACAAATAGGTAATCAGCAATTCCCCGTTCAATGCGGAGAATTTAGATGATATGCCCTTCAGGTGTTTTATGATAACATTTGAAGGGCATATCTTTTTTGTGCATGGCTATACCAGAGGGGCACTTTTTTACCCCAGTCCGTTTTTTACTCCTTTTCTACTAAATCTTACTCTATCTTCTCTTGCTTAATCCTCAATTTTGCACTGGTGAAAGAACAAAAAAATCACTCTAGCGAAAAACATCATTAATGTACAATGAAAATCTAAACAAATGAGAAACATGAAGCCAGCACTTATAATAGCCAATCCTCCTTAGGCTTGAATCCGCCTTTTAAAGAAAAAGGGCATAGAATTTTTATTCTTTTAATAATTGTATATCTTTAAATTATATATAAACTAATATTTATGAAACATCTAGCAAGTTTATTTCTTCTGTCATTTCTGCTTTGCTGTTCTTGTTCACAGCAAATGGATGATGAATGGAAACCGAATGAACAACTTCCCAATGTGCCCGAAACCCACCCGGTTGGCGTTTCTTTCAGTAGGGCTAGTCTTGAAACTTTTGCTGAACATGGAATTACAGAGGTCGGTGTTTATGTCTACCTGCAAGATTCCATGGTATATGGAAAAAATCTCCCTTTAAATAATGGAGATTTAAAAGTCGACCTTCCTTTAGGAGAAAATCTGCAAACCTTCATCGTGGCAAATGCCGATCATCTGGTGGATACAGATAGTCTTTCCAAAGTGGTAGTTTATCAGGATGCTCATATTCAAAAGCCGGTTTATATTTCGGATGTCGTAGGCTTTACTTCAGATAACTCGGTCAGTTCGCTCAACGTAGAATTGAAAC
>ENA-UOJJ01002068-UOJJ01002068.1-human-gut-metagenome-genome-assembly--contig:-CS66-NODE-2068-length-26717-cov-7.105206_pt1 | contig 26717 bp, 26 predicted proteins | sample MGYA00242343_ERZ723890 | MGnify/ENA metagenome assembly ERZ723890
TTGAAAACTGCGCGCCGCATTCTCGTTACTTCAGTGATGAGTTAGGCGCGCAGTTTTCAAAGCTTTATGACCGTTGCCAGAATCAGGCTGGCCGCGCTGCCCGCCGCAATCGAAATCAGCGCTCCGGCAAGAGTATAGCGCGTCTTCGTAACCCGAACCGCCGCATAATAAATCCCCAGCACATAAAATACGCTCTCCGTACAGCCCATCAAAATCGAAGCCGCTGTCCCGATCGGCGAATCCGGCCCATAAGCGGCGAACAGATCCGTCACTATCCCGTTCGCCGCTGAGGACGAGAACAGCCGCACCAACAGCAGAGGAAGCAGTGGAGCCGGAAAATGAATCCACTCTGTAACCGGAGAAAGCAGACGCGCGATCACATCAAAAAGCCCAGAGGCCCGCAGAACCGCCGTCATCACCATTAACCCGATCACCGTCGGCGCGATTTCCACCACTGTATGTACGCCCCGCTTCGCCCCTGCCAGAAAATCCTCGAAAACCGGCCGCCCCTTCGCCGCGCCGTACCCAACGATCCAGAATACAAGAAAAGGAAAAACAAAATCCGACAGATACATCACCATCTGCATGTCCACGCTTCCACTTCCGCTTTTTCCTCTAATCTATGCCGCATTTGCGCTTTTCATGCGAGGCATGGATATGCTATAATGTACTTGAACGATTCAGAGTAAGCGAAATCGAGCTGTGGCTCTGAATCGTTACAATGCTACAACCATAAAGGAGGAAATCTTCTTATGCTTCAGGACATTCTGGAATACAACAAAAAATTCGTGGAAGAGAAAAAATACGAGCAGTACGCTGCCGATAAATATCCCAGCAAAAAGCTGGCAATCCTCACCTGCATGGACACCCGCCTGATCGAGTTGCTTCCCGCCGCTCTCGGCATTAAGAACGGCGACGCTAAGATCATCAAGAACGCCGGAGGCGTTGTCTCCAACCCGTTCGGAAGCGTGATCCGCAGCCTTCTTGTCGCCATCATTGAGCTCGGCGTGGAAGAAGTCATGGTCATCGGCCACACCGACTGTGGCGTACAGCATATTGACAGCGACATGATGATCAAACATATGCTGGAGCACGGCGTTCCGCAGGATCACATTAATCTAATGAAATACTGCGGTATTGATTTCGAGAAATGGCTGGCTGGTTTCGACACCGTAGAGGATTCTGTTCGCGAGACGGTAGATACCATCCGTAACCACCCGTTGATTCCCGACAACATCCAGATCAGCGGCTTCGTCATGGATTCCTATACCGGCGAACTGCACACGATCTGCTAAACCGAAATCTGATCACAGAAGAAGGAAAGAAGAACACATGCTTACCATACAAAACTATGTCAGAGCAGAAAGCCTGGAACAGGCCTATGAACTGAATCAGAAGAAGAGCGCCCGCATCATCGGCGGTATGCTCTGGCTGAAAATGACACACATCCGCGTCCAGAACGCCATCGACTTAAGCGGCCTCGGTCTGGACACAATCGAAGAGACTCCGGACATGTACCGGATCGGCTGCATGACCACACTCCGCAGCCTGGAACTGCACCCCGGCCTGAACGCATTCACCCACGGAGCGATCCGTGAGAGCGTCTGTCACATCGTCGGCGTTCAGTTCCGGAATCTGGCCACCGTGGGCGGAAGCATCTACGGGCGTTACGGCTTCTCCGATGTTCTCACGATTTTTCAGGCTTTGAATGCCAGCGTCGAGCTGTTCGCCGCCGGTATCATTCCGCTGGAAGAATATGCGAAGATGGCTCCCGACCGTGATATTCTCGTCCGAATTCTCGTTCCGAAGACGACCGTGAACAGCACCTATCTATCCGTGCGCAAAACGAAGACCGACTTCCCGGTACTGACCTGCGCTGCCGCACAGACTTCGAAGGATTTCACGCTCTCCATCGGAGCGCGCCCCGGCCGTGCCGTCGTAATCCGTGAGCCTCATTTCGGCTCCGCCGGAACCTTTTCCGAAGAAGATGTCCGCGCTTTCGCGAACGATGTCTCCCAAAACATTACAACCGGCTCCAATATGCGGGCGCAGGCGGCATACCGCACGCACTTGGCGGAGGTACTCACGCGCCGCTCGCTCCTTACACTGAAAGGAGGTTCGCTGTGAATCTGACAATAAATGTACAGGTCAACGGGTGCAAGATCGAGGAATCGATCGCTCCCGACCTGCTTCTCATTGATTTCCTGCGCGCGCATGGCTGCCTGAGTGTAAAGCGCGGCTGCGAGACCTCGAACTGCGGTCTGTGTACGGTATTTCTGAATGACACGCCCGTGCTGTCCTGCTCCGTGCTCGCAGCCCGCGCGAACGGTTGCCGCATCATCACGCTGGAGGGACTGCAGGAAGAAGCCGCGGAACTGGGCGGCTTTATTGCTGACCAGGGCGCCGAGCAGTGCGGCTTCTGCAATCCCGGCATGATTATGAATACCATTGCGCTGTTGCGCGAGAACCCCGATCCCACCGAGGACGAGATTCGTGAATACCTGGCGGGCAACCTCTGCCGCTGCTCCGGCTACGAGGGCCAGCTCATCGGCATCAAGAACCTGATCCAGTGGAGAAAGGAGCGCCAGACTCATGCTTAAAAGTGTAAATCAACCGATCCGCAAGAAGGACGCCATGGCTCTCGTCACCGGCAAGCCCGTCTATATGGACGATCTCGGCATCTTCGATCACGCGTTGATCGTCAAGGCGCTGCGAAGCCCCCACGCCCATGCGATGATTGAATCCATCGATACAAAGGTCGCCTCCCGGATTCCCGGCATTGAAGCGATCTTCACCTATGAAGATGTGCCGAACGAGCGCTTCACGCTGGCCGGACAGACCTATCCCGAGCTCAGCCCCTATGACCGCCTGATTATGGACCGTCATATCCGCTGTGTCGGCGACCCGGTTGCCCTCGTCGCAGGCACGGATGAGAAAGCCATCGACCGCGCCTTAAAGGCGATCAAAGTAAAATATGAGATTCTTCCGGCACTGCTGGATTTCCACGATGCGATCGGTTCAGATATTCTGGTTCACCCGGAAGACAATTGGAAAGCGCTCGACTTCATCGGTGCGGATAACAAGACGAACCGCTGTGCCAGCGAGACAACTTCCGACGGCGATGTGGAGGCGGTTCTCGCCGACTGCGATATCGTCATCGACCATGTCTACCACACGAAGGCGAATCAGCAGACCATGATGGAGACCTTCCGCACCGGCTGCTACATGGATACCTACGGCAGACTGAATATCGTAAGCTCCACGCAGATCGTATACCATGTACGCCGCATTATCTCCCACGCACTCGGAATCCCAAAATCCCGCATCCGCGTGCAGAAGCCCCGTATAGGCGGCGGCTTCGGAGCCAAGCAGAGTGCTGTCTGTGAGGTCTATCCGGCTTTCGTAACCTACAAGACCGGCAAGCCCTGCAAAATGATCTACAGTCGTGTAGAGAGTCAGATCATCTCTTCGCCCCGCCACGAGATGGAGGTGCATGTCCGCCTCGGCGCGATGAAGAACGGACGCATCCGCGCGATGGATATCTACACCCTCTCGAACACCGGCGCTTACGGCGAGCACGGCCCGACAACGGTTGGCCTGTCCGGCCACAAGTCCATCCCGCTGTACACGACGAACCTCGAAGCCTGGCGCTTTGCTTACGACGTTGTCTATACGAACGTGATGTCCGCCGGCGCTTACCGCGGATACGGAGCCACACAGGGTATCTTCGCTGTAGAATCCGCTGTGAATGAGCTGGCCGCCCGTATCGGCATGGACCCGACTCTCATCCGCGAGATGAACATGGTGCGTGAGGGACAGGTAATGTCTGCATACTACAACGAGACGAATACCAGCTGCGCGCTGGATCGCTGCATGGAGCGCGCAAAGGAAATGATCGGCTGGAACGAGAAGCCATTGCGCCGCGTCATGCCGGACGGTAAGATCCGCAGCCTCGGCGTCGCCATGGCCATGCAAGGCTCCGGTATCTCCGGCGTTGATGTCGGCTCCGCGACCATCAAGATCGATGACGACGGCGGCTACAACCTGCTCATCGCCGCGGCTGACATGGGCACCGGCTGTGATACAATTCTCGCTCAGATCGCGGCGGAAGTCCTGGAATGCCCGGTGGATCAGATCGCCGTTCACGGCGCGGACACGGATACTTCGCCGTATGACTCCGGCTCTTACGCTTCCAGTACGACCTACATCACCGGCAAAGCCACAGAGATCGCCGCGCAGAAGCTGAAGGTACAGATGACAGCAGAAGCCGCGAAGATGCTGTCCTGCCAGCCGGAGGATCTGGACTTCGACGGGAAATGCTTTACCGCTGCCGACGGTCAGACGCTTACGATCAAGGATCTGGCCACCCGCTCTATGTGCGGCTTTGACGGCGCACTGGAGACAACCATCTCCCACAGTTCTCCGGTCTCCCCGCCTCCATATATGGTCGGCATCGCAGAGATTGAGCTCGACCCGGAGACCGGCGAGGTCTACCCGCTGGATTATGTGGCAGTCGTGGACTGTGGCACACCGATCAACCCGAACCTGGCACGCACCCAGACCATCGGCGGTCTGCTGCAGGGCATCGGCATGGCACTCTACGAGGAGATCCAGTACAGCGACAAGGGACGCCTTTACAACAATTCCTTTATGCAATACAAGATCCCCAGCCGTGTGGATCTGGGACATATCCGCGTGGATTTCGAGAGCAGTTATGAGCCCTCCGGCCCCTTCGGAGCGAAATCCATCGGCGAAATTGTCATCGATACGCCTTCGCCTGCGCTGGCGCATGCGATCTACAATGCAACCGGCCTCTGGTTCCGTGAACTCCCCATCACAGCGGAGAAGATCGCGATGGGCTTGATGGAGAAAGAGAAGATCGCGCAGAACGCTGCGCAGCAGCTCCAATAGAGACCTGCGTAAACACAAAAAAGAGTAACTATTCAGAGCCCCGGCGCGGAAAATTCGTGCATAAATCAGAAAGCCTCCGGCATAGACCTGAAATAATCGTAACGATTCATGATCTGTGCCGGAGGCTTTTTTATGCTGAATACTTTGTGGACTGTCCTGCTTCTCGCCGGAATCGGTTGGGGGACACTTACAGGAAATGCGCGGGCAACCGGGGAAGCGCTGCTTGAGGGCGCGGCCTCCGGAGTCTCACTGTGCATGACAATGTTCGGGGTTCTGGCTCTGTGGAGCGGGATTCTGGAAATTGCGTCAACTTCCGGGCTGATGGATGCGATCTCCCGGCGGATGCGCCCGCTGCTTCACTGGCTCTTCCCTCGGATTCCGGACGGGCATCCGGCGCTCGCGCCGATTGCGACAAACCTGACCGCGAATCTGTTCGGACTGGGTTGGGCGGCCACTCCGGCAGGACTTGCAGCGATGGAAGCGCTGGTACAGCTCGAAGAAGAGCGCCGCTCTCCCGGATTCCGTTCAGAAAATGAGGAAGATAATGATACTGAAGATGCTGACGAAACGCAAATTCGCACAGCCAGTGACGAGATGTGTACCTTCGTGATTCTGAATACGTCATCGCTGCAACTGATTCCTGTCACGATGATTGCATATCGCAGCCAGTACGGCAGCGCGAACCCGACAGCCATTGTACTGCCGGTGATCCTCGCGACCTCCATCAGTACGATTGCCGCGTTGATCTTCTGCAAGGTGAAAGCGTTCCTGACCAACCGGCGGGAAGCTCCGAGGATATTCTAAATCTTAGATCCGCCGCGCGAGCATCTCCGGATTGGTGGCATAGGTCAGCGCGGTCTCGCGGCTGATCTTCTTGCTCTGGTAGAGCTGCTGCAGACTGGAGTCCATAGAAATCATGCCATCCTTCGCGGAAGAGTAGATAACACCGTCGATCTGCGGAACCTTGTTCTCGCGGATCATATTACGGATCGCGGGAGTCACCGTCATAATCTCGAAGGCGGGCACACGCCCTCCGTCGAGTGACGGCACAAGCTGCTGCGATACAACAGCATTCAACACCAGCGAGAGCTGCACTGCAATCTGCCGCTGCTGATTTGCCGGAAATACGTCAATAATACGATCGATCGTGTTCGCCGCGCCAATCGTGTGCAGCGTAGAGAACAGAAGATGCCCCGTCTCGGCTGCCGTCATAGCCACATTGATCGTCTCATAATCGCGCATTTCACCGAGCAGGATAACATCCGGGCTCTGCCGCAGAGCGGCGCGCAGCGCCGTTACGTAACTGTCCGTATCCACATTGATCTCGCGCTGGCTCACGATACTCTTCTGATGCCGGTGCAGGTGCTCCAGCGGATCCTCCAGCGTAATAATGTGCTCTTCTCTTGTCCGGTTAATCTCGTCAATCATGCAGGCAAGTGTCGTCGACTTACCGCTGCCCGCAGGGCCGGTAATAAGCACCATCCCCTTACGCACATTAACCAGCTGAATAATGCTGTCCGGAATGCCCAGCTCCTTCGGATCCGGCAGCCGGAAGCGAATCACACGGATGACCGCGGAGAGCGACCCTCTCTGCTTGTACGCACTTACACGAAAGCGCGATACACCGACCAGCGAGAAAGAGAAATCATCGTCCCCATGCGCCAGCAACTGACTGATATCGCGATTGCCTGCCAGTTCATAAACCTGGCGCACCAAGCTTTCTGTATCCGCAGGCTTCAGCATTTCCTCCGCTTCATTCATAATTCTGCCGCTGTCCCGGATCGAAACCGGCAGTCCGGCTACAATAAAGATGTCGGAAGCCTCCATCGAGACTGCCTTCACCAGTATTTCTTTGATGTCCATATAGTTCCTCCCTCAATCATCCGGAGTTATCCGCTTTCGCAATTTTTCTCTGTTTTCACTGCCTGTTCTCTGTCCATTCTTCCGCCGCTACTCCGGAATCACTGGCAGCATGGTCTTCGTTCCGCCGGCTTCCCACTCGTCCGCCGGAATCGTCTTCCAGCAGCGAACCCGATAAAGCCTACCATCCTTATCCGGCTCCTGCAGGACAACCTCCACCTGCAGAACCTGATCCTGCGCTGTCGCGATCTCCCAGGAAATCACCGGGATTCCATCTTCCTCCTCAACGGAGACTTCCACGGAATCCATTGCAAGAGTCTTTTCTTCGACAGATGCCGCCGCATCCTGCATCCAGTTGGCACCCGAAGCATCTTCCGCGGCGTTCGCAACTAATTGCACCAATGATTCCGAGCGATTCGACGCCTCATAGTAGGCGCTGCGCCGCTCCGCCAGCTGTACAGCAGCGTTCTCATCGCTCTTCGCAGCCGAAAGCGTCAGTCCGGCAAAGGTCGCGATACACAACACCAGGAAAGCCACCAGCAGCGAAGCAGCTCCGATACTTACCGGGAAAGATACCTTTGATTTTCTTCGCATTTACCGGTCACCTCCCATATAGTGAGCCGCGCTCTGCTCATAGATCGCCGCGTCAGCGGCCGCCGTATCATCCCAGAAAGCAAGCTCTGCCGTCAGCATCCCATCTGCCTCCGCCAGAGAGATCTGCAGGCGGTAAGCCGGATCGGCAGATGCACCGGCATTCTCACCGGTAAACAACCGGAACTCCTCATCATAGTATACCGTAAAGTCTGCCCGGGAGACATACTCACTCATCGGCTCCGTCGAACTTCCTCCCGCCGTCTCCGCCCCGTCAGACACATCCGCACGATTCTCTTCCGGCATTCCTGCCATACTTTCACCCGCCATCTCCGTCCAGATAACCGCATCCCCGTAGAAACTGCGGATCATCTCCTCCGCTTCCGCGCGGCTTTTTGAAGCGCGCACAATCTCCGCGGCGCTGCTGACCTCCCGCACAGCGGCATTTAATTCTTCCGCGTGCAGGCTCATCGCACGGGACTTTACAAAGATCTGCACACAGACCGCAGAAGCGATCGAGAAGAACAGGATCGCCATCGTCAGTTCCAGAAGAAACAGGCTCGAAGCCTGCGCTCGGTTTCTCTTATTCATGACCTGTCCCTCCTGCACGCTGGCTGCGCACACTGACCAGCTGCGTCAGCGTCTCGCCGGACTCCTCCCGGCACACGAAGGAGAACAGTCCATCCGAAATTTTCTCCATCGAGAACGCTTCGATCTCCGCGATCACGGAACCATTCTCCGGGGGGACCTCCGCGCCTTCCTTCAGGAACAGCTCCCGGAGCGCGCCCTCATATTCATAGATGTACGTGCAGTAAGTCCCACCATCGCTCTGCCGCCGCAGGACAAGCGCTGGTTCCTCTCCCAACGCCCCGATAAAGACATCGCCATCTGCATCCCCCTGGTGCAGCTTCTCACTGACATAGGCCAGCGCCGTTCGCCCCACATGATTTCTTGCGGAACTCTCCGTCGTGGAGCGGTAGATCCCGGTCGCCATCAGAATCAGCACGATCGCCGATACTGCAAAGCAGAAGAACAGCGCCAGTGGAAAGAGGAAGTCGATCATATGCGACGTCTGACGTTCCCGAATCTTCATGATCCCTCTCCCCTTTCAATAATGGTCACATCCGGATACAGGTTCGCTCCGTTGACGCGGTAATCCACGAAGAAGCGGCTCGTATCATACGTAAGGCCGTAGCGGGCGGCCAGCTCCTCCAGGCTCTGCGGGTACTCGCCGTCCATCGCGTAGCAGTACGTAATCCCGTTCGCGATCGCCGTCTCCAGGCTCTCCCGCTGCCGCCGTCTCGTACTCTCTGATACGGAATCCACACCGGCGAGGAACAGCCCGAGAAAACATAGGAAGACTGCCGCTGAGAGCAGCATGCGCCGCCAGGGATGCCGCTCTTTTTCCATCTGAAAACGTGCCATAGCGATCCCCCCCTTACAGACTGGACAGAATGCCCATCAGCGGAAGCATCACCGACAGCAGGATCACGCCAACCACCAGCGACAGCGCAATCACGAGCGTCGGCTCCAGAACCGCAATCGCCCGATTCATCTTATCATCCATCTCATCCTGATACAGATCCGCGATCTGCTTCATCACCTGATCCATCGAGCCGGTTCTGCCGCCGATCGCGATCATGCGCGAATACATCCCGGAGAAGATTCCGGAAGCGGTCAGAGCCGTCGAAAGCTCCTCGCTGCCCGCCAGCCGCTCCTTACAATTCTCCAGCTTCTTCTGAAAATCCGGATCATCGTTCAGCGAGCCTACCAGCTCCAGGCTCCGCTCCGGGTCCAGGCCGCTGGCCAGCGTCAGCGCCATACCACTGGCGAAGCGGCAGGCTGCCGTGCGCTCCATCATCGGCCGGGTCACACCGATGCGGTAGCCCAGATGGTGGAAGAACGCCCGCCCTTTCTGCGTGCGCGTCCCCACAAGAATCGCCAGCACAATCACGATCAGGATCACCGCGAACACCACCGAATAGCGGCTTAACACATTCCCCATATTCATCAGCACGCGAGAGAAACCGGTCATCTCCGTTCCCAGCTGCACGAACACCTGATTGAAGATCGGCATCACCTTGATCAGCAGCACTACAATCACAAGCACCATCAGTCCAGCCATCAGCAGCGGGTACGTCACCGCCTGCCGGATTCCTTTCGAGATGGAATCCTCCCGCTCATAGTGGTCGGCCAGCGCCTGCATTACCTCATCCAGCGTACCGGTCTCCTCGCCGATCTTCACCATCTGCACCGCATAAGCAGGGAACAGCCCCACCGTCTCCATCGCAAGATTCAGGCTGCCGTGCATCATTACTTCATCCAGCAGTGTCTGCAGAATCCGCCGCTCTTCCTCCGTACCGGCGTCCTCCAGCATAATGCTGATTCCTTCCAACAGGGAAATGCCCGATTTCAGAATCAGCGCGAGCTGACTGCAGATCGACGCCATCTCCATATTGTTAAACGGCCGGGACTTCTTCTCAGCACTCATGTCCGCCGCCTCCTTTCCAGTCTCATTACTGTTTCTCATCACTGTTTTCCTAACAGTTTCTGCCCACAACATTTTATAACGGTACTTAATAACAGTATTTCTCCGTATAATTGCTTCCGTCGCCCACGTACTTCTTCACCGCGCTGCTGTCATTATTTGCTGCCAGCGTCGGATCCATCAGCGACCAGCTCTTCCCATCGAATTCAATCACATTGTCCACCCAGCCCTGTTCTTCCAGGTACACACTGATCCACGCGTGGTATGCCTCACCGGAATAACCGACAACCAATTTCGTTGGGATGTCCTGCGAACGCAGCATCGCCGTCATCAACGCCGCGTAATCAAAGCAAATACCTCTGCCCGAAGTAAATGTCTCATCCACATCCGGAATGTACTCTGTCGTCGGCGCACTGTCCGCCAGCGCCTGATCATAAGTAATATTTCCGATCACATAGTTGTACACCAGCTCCACAAAATTCAGATCATCGGACGCCTGATCTGACAGCTGCTTCGCGTAGACGGCTGCCTTGCTGCTCTGCGTAAACCACACATACTGATTCGGATACAGGAACGGTTCGAACTCATCTGCCAGCTTCACACTGATCTCCTGTGAGAACGCGATCGCATACTGGCTGTCAGTCGTGTGTTCCAACAGATCAATCGTATAAGAACCGTCCCCGCCGGTCAGAGGAAACGTCTGCGCGCCCTCCCCCAGCTTCATTGGATAGATATACTGCGTATCGTCCGGATATGTAATCCGCACCTTGATCTTATCCGCACTGCCACTATAGCTTACCATCACATAGCCGTCCTCCGTATGCGATGCGTCCAGTAACCACGGCTCTTCCCCGTACACAACCGTACCGGAGGCCTCCGGCATACGGCACTGCTGCACACTCTCCCGATGAGAAGTATTCTCCGCGGCAGCCGCTTCTCCGGAACTTCCACCCCCGCAGGACGAAAAAAAAAGGAGGCCGGCCAGCATGCAGGCACACAGCATTCTCCTCAGGAATTTCTGTCCCATCTGCGGTCTTCCTCCTTCTGCTTATTAATCTTCCTGCTCACTGACAGTATCCAGTGCTTCCTCAATCAGTTTCGTCAGTTCCCACACGGAACGAAACTGCAGCGTCTTGTTCTCATTCACCCAGGTGATCCTTCCCTGCCAGGTACTGTTCTGCCGGTGCTGTACCCGCAGGATAAAAGTACCGAGATCCCCGTGCTTACTTAATAATTCATCATCATTCATAACTCTTGTCCTCCCCGGCAATCCCGCTTCCCTCCAGGGCTCCGCCGGCTTCTCCTTCTTACTTTTTTCATCGAGAAAAGATCGGCGATCCGTCCCCGGGTACGGATACTGAAGCTCATCAAAAAATTGTTCTAGCTTCAGACACAAATCATGAAGACTGCTCACCTCCGTCGCCTCAGTGCTGTACGCATGATAAAAACGCCCTTCCAGCGCATATTCTCTCACCATATCCACACAGAAGACAACCCCGTTCGGCACGCCGATATAGTTTTGCGAATTATCCATAGACTAATTTTCTCCTTTGCCCATGATCACACGCTCCTGATCCAGCGTACAGATCACACTGTTCACATGATACTGCACTCCGGTTCGCTGTCTTTCTACAATAAAATTGTGATTAATCCGTCTCTGTACCACACTGCAATTTTCCCGCGTCGTATTCACCAGAAGAACCAGATACTGCCCCTTACCGTAACGGTTAATCGCGTCACTGCGCCACACGGAATGACAGATTGCATCCCCAAGACGCTGGGACAGCTCCTCCAGCTTCGCACCATCCTTCATGGGGTTGCCCTTATAATCCGTCACGGTACACAACATCAGATATACGGACTGCCCGTTCCTGCGCATCATGCGCAACACCATCTGATAAATGCCCTGGAAGACTGGATAGGTACACAGATAACCGCCGTTCTTATCCTCATCCTCCATCGAAAGATGCTTCTGTATATCATCCAATACAGCATAATCATGCTCAATCTGCGCACCCAGATTCTGCATCAGCTCGTACAGGCGGCGTGACGGGCGCAGCCCCTGCTCTGAGAAATACATCTCCTGCGTGTCATTATAGAGCTTGCGCGCCTCCATGTGACGTCCTGAAGAGACCAGCGCCTCCATCGTCACGCTCTCCCAGTCGGCCAGAGGATCCACTTTCGAAGCCAGAATGCCCAGCTCCTCCATCTGCATGAAATCCTTATCGGCCCGCAACAGCTCCACCGCGTTCTCCATGCAGCTGCAGAACATACTGTGATACCGGCGGCTTTCCTTCGCGACCCAGATCGTTCCGCTCTGCGTCTCCAGGAACTCTCCCCGGTACAGGTGGCAGGCATCCACGTAGGCTGCCAGCTTCTGCTCCGCCCGAACCGCCTTTCGTGCCTCCTCCTGCAATCGCTCCATCTCGCATGCGTCCTCCCAGACGGGAATCTCTTCATTCCAGAAGTAGCGATCTCCCTTTCTTACAAAATAAACCAGATCCGGAAGTCCTTCTTGCAGAAGCTTTCTGCGCGCATTATACATGACACTGCGCAGCGCATGATTGTCGTTCTCCAGTTCCCGCTCCTCAAAGACCGCCAGCTTCAGCTGATCCTTGGATACTCCTTCCTTCCGGTGATGCAGAATCATCTGCATCAGAAGGGCAAACTGCGACTCCCGGCTCTTGGCGCCGTTCAAAAGCTTCTTCTCATTCCATTCCATTTCGAAATGGCCGAACATCCGGACATAAAGAACGTCTTTCTTCATACACGACCTCTCATTCGTCCAGCTAATATATTTAACATAACACCGCAGGCTCCCAGAGTCAATACATAAACCTTACCGATCGTGCTTGTCAGGATAGCAAGAAACGCGCCCAGTACCGGCAGATGGAACTCTACCCGGCCGATCAGGTCCGCATACCCCACCGGATTCATATCGTTCTCCGCGTTCGCATCGCCTTTCGTCGTAAACTTGCCCTCTACGGTCTGATTGCTCACCACACGATGAGAGATCACCGATACTCCGCTTGTAAAAGCAATGATATCTCCCTCCTCAACCGTCTCCGGCGATACTGCCTTCACGTAGATCACGCTGCCCACCGGAATTTCCGGTTCCATGCTGCCGCTCACAACATTGTAGATCTCGTAGCCCATCAGCTTCGGTACTGTCACAGGAATACACACCGCAATGATCAGAAGGAGAATCAATGTTCCTAATATGGAACAAAGGGCGGAAAAAAATTTCCCGCCCCTTCGCCTGGACCCATTCTCAGGCGTCTGATTTTCATTATCCATGATTTTGTTCCTTATAATTGTTTCTTACGTCTCTACTTCGACTTCTTCTTCATGCGAATCACAAGATAGACCACACCAATCGCCGCCACCGCGCCGAGACCCGCAATCCCGATCTTCGCCGCCGTAGGGAAAGCCGTGCCGTCAGACGACACATCACCGCTGGGAAGCTGCTGATTCGCCAGAGGTGCTTCGCTCTCACGAATGTCCACAATTTCCTGTGGATCGGTCTCTTCCGGAGTATTCGCATCACTCTCATTGCCCTCTGCCGCACTCTCGGAAGGATCTTCCGCCGGGTTCTCAGCAGAGTTATCCGTAGGATTCTCGGCAGGATTTTCTGCCGGGGTCTCTGACGGAGTATTCGCATTATCCGCCGCAGTTGTCGTCGGCGTATTCGCCGCTGTCGTGGTGGGAGTTGTTGCTGCCGTCGTCGGAGCCGTGGTCGGCGTCGTCACCTGACGGTACGTGAATGTATATACATTCTGCGAAGCATCCGCATAGAGCACGCCGGTCAGGTTATACGCCTGCGGCTGATAGCCCTCCACGAAGCGGTACGCAATCACGGGGCTGTCGCCCACATTGCCATAGAACGTCTCACTCGGAAGAATCTCCGCGCCATTCGCGTCCACATAACGAACCGTGTACTGCACCGCACTGCCCAGCAGCCCGTAGGCTACCACATAATCCGCATCGCCCGTCACTGTAAAGGAGGCCGCCGCCACGGATTCCGAATTGTCCTTGCCGCTCTCACGCAGGCCGCGGACATAATACTTGCTGTCATCATTCAGAGACACCTGGCTCTGTGGGTAGAAGCTCACGCGATCCCCATAGTGCAGACCCGTGTACTCCTTCACATCGCTGCCCTCGATCGAGCCCTGCTTACCGGAATAGATACGCACGGTGTAGGTGTAATCATCCTCGGCTGCCAAAGCCGGAACGGAAGCGGTAAGGATCAGACAGAAGGCTGCCAGCATACTTAAAAAACGTCTCGTCTTTCTCATCTTACGCTTCCCCCTTCTTATCTTTCTTGCGCATCGAAATACTGTATGCGCCCAGACCCAGCAGCAGAACGCCGCCCGCACCGGCTGCGATAAAGTAAGGAACCAGGTTCGTATCGTCACCGGTCTTTACCCAGGTGGACGTATTCTTCGAAGGCTGATTCGGCGTCGCCGTATCATTCAGCTGCACTGCGAAATTCACCTGCAGATCCGCCAGCGTATTCTGATAATCATTGCCCTGTGTCTCGCCGTCCAACGCCACCGTCAGTTCCACGCTGCCGCTCTGACCGCTGCTCAGTGTATCCAGATAGAAATAATCCTTCAGGGCGGAATTCACTTCATTCAGACCCCCGCCGCCGATCGTATTCTCACCGCCAACCGTATCGCTGCTGAACAGAGTCTTCGTCGCGCCCTTCGCATCCTTGTAAGTCAGGATGTAGGTGTACGCGCCGCCTGCAGCCGCCTTCGCCGAATCCTCCAGACTGCTGATGATCTTATTCGTCATATACCAGTCCGTTGAGGAAGAATTCTTATTCTGCAAAGCCACCGTCAGCACCGCCGTATCCCCGGGCTGCATATTGTGGATCACATCATTCAGATCCACCGTCTTAAAACTGCTCTCCATCTTCGCTTCCGTCGTAAACGTAACGCCCCAGGAGGAATCGCCGTGAACAATCTCCGCCTGCACCGGCAAAGCGGCAAATGTCAATAGACTTGCGGAGAGGAGCAGGCTCAGTAATTTCTTCTTCATCTTTCATCCCCTCCCTTAATTCAGGCTCAGGCTGCCATTGCTGATGCTCACCTTACGGCCCCAGGCACTCAGGATCGCATCCTCCGCATTGTGCTCCTGCACGGCGTCCACCGACGCCTCCACACAGAACTGCAGCCCGTCATAATCATACGTCGTCGTAATCGTCGTATATCCATTCTCCGTCGCGGTCGTCTGCGTCACCTTCGTCGCCACCTGTGTATCGATCGTCAGCGTATCCGCGAACGGAGTGGAGGTCTCGCCTGAATTCAGCAATTTGCTGTAATACAGAACAGTACGCTCCGGCGTCGAGGAATTCTCATCCGCGATCCAACCGTTCTCCGTCAGGTGCAGATCGATCAGATCCGGCGATACATTCTGCATCTTATTGCCATCCGCGTCCAGCCAGTACTTGTATACGCTCACACGCACATACTGGTTGATCGTGCCGGTATTCTTCACTGCCAGCACTTCATCATACTTCTGTCCGGGATTCACGCTCTCACCCTCCGCCAGCAGATTCGTAAGCAGCGTTCCCGTATTCTGATCCCAGCTGCCGTCCTCCGTATAGTTGCGCCAGGATACATTCTCACCATTCTCTGTCAGGGTCACACCGATATCCTGCAGCTGTACCCGTCCGGAATACGTCTCCGAGTAATAATTCAAAGCCGCCCGTGCGCCGCCCACTCCGGAAAAGAGAAGCAGTCCGGCCGCCATCACGAACGCGCCTGCCGTCACCGACGGCTTCGAAAGTACTTTCTTCCAACCTTTCATTGCTTACTCGCCCCCTTCCGTAGTACCGGTCGTAAGCTTCACCGACCAGTCGGCATAAGGCGTACCGTCCTCCCGGTACTGCACCGGCGTCGTCTCATAGATCACGACGACATTGAAGCTCTCGGCATCCTTTACATCCGCCGGAACATTCTCGATGCGGACATCCAAGTTCGTGGTTGTCTCACCGGCATTCACAATCGGCGTATAGTAATAATAGCCGTCACTTCCAGGAGTCCAGTTGCCTTCCGAGTCACTGTATACCAGGCTGTACTCGCTGCCGCAGAATGCTTTCACACGCACATAGACCGGCTCGGAATCCTCCGTAGAAGTAACAGTCACATGCTTCGTCCAGTTCGAGAACTCCTCCTGCACCTCCGTGCGGCTTCCCAAGGAAATGGTGGCTGCACCCGCAGCTTCCGCATTCGTGGTAAAGTAGCTGTACGCACTGCCCATCGCTCCGGTCAGAACCATGGCAGCTGCAAGGGCAGTCAGGATAAGATTCTTATGTTTCATCATCACCAGCCCTCCTTACTCCTGCGTCCAGCCCCAGCCGGACTCACTGCTATAATCAAAACGGTTCGTTACGGCTCCACCGTGGTTGCCCGAAGAATTGTACTCGTTCGTAAAGGATACCTGCGCTGTCTCCGCCGCCTGAATCACCGCCGTTGCTGTCGCTTCGCCCACCAGACTGTAGGAAGCGCCGGAGTAAACCTCCGTAACCTCTACGTAAGCACCTACCGGGATCACATCCGCAAGCACCGTGCTCTGCGAACCGGCTCCCGTAAAGCTCAGACGTACCACATTGCTGTATACAACTTTCGCTTTCGTCTCATCCTTATACGCCTCCACCTGGAATACGAAATCGGCCGGGCCGCTCGTCTCGTAGGAGGTCAGCGTCTTCACAATCTCCAACGAACCGAACCGCAGGCTCTGCGACGGCTTCAGAGTCGCCGATGCATCGTACAGCCAGTCACCCGGATTCGCGGTATTGATCGTACCATCTACCGCTTCCTTGCCGGGCAGAGAGATCAGCTCCGGCAGATAAGTGTATACATATTCATCCGACCATGCGATGGTCGCCAGCTTCTCGCTGCCGCTCTCATCCACCGCCTTTGTCACATAATCCGCAATCTCCGATCCGCGCGCAATCACCAGATACAGACCAGCCTCCAGGCCTTCGATCTTCTCTCCGGCCGAAGCGCCGTCTATCTTCTTCGCTACGGTATTGCCCTGCGTCAGTGTGATCTCCGCCGCCTGCTGAGACAATTCCTGATACTTCTCATTCGTCAGGCTCTGCGAATCCGCCAGTGCATCTGCCAGATCCCCGTAAGGAGCCACCGCCTCGTAAGCGTATGTATCATAGCCGCTCACAGGAACCGCTCTGGCTACCTGATAAAGATCCAGCACCACATCTGCATTCTGCAGATCCTCCGCTTCACCCGGACTCACCGTCAGGGAGCATTCCTGATCCAGATCCACCGCCCGCGCACTCTCCACGGTCCATCCGGACAATCCGAGGATCATACAGGCCGTCAGAGCGATGGCCGCTAAAACCGAAAACTTTTTATCGTTCATGGCGTTTTCCTCCTTCATCACAACATATTTCCCTCAGCCTTGCGCCTCCGAAGAGCCGCAGCTCTGCATTACTTCTTATCCTTCTCCGAATCCGTCTTCTCCGGCTTCTTTGGACGGCTCATATTCCGCACATCCGAAGTATCCACGCGCTTCGGCTTCCTGCGATAAGTAAACATCAGTACCAGCAACAGAATGAACAGAATCGGAATTGCGATCGCCGGTGCCGCAATATACGCCGGAATCTTGATCGCCTCTCTCTGAATCACGATCGAGCCCTGTTCATTCTCAATCCGGTGTCCCCGAACCAGAAGTCGGTGGGTATTGATGCCGTACGGCGTACAGGTTAACAAAGTACAGTAATCTTCGCCATCCACTATATTCAGGCTCTCCAACTGTGCCGGTTCCACGATGAGAATCTGATCCACTTCGTAGGTCAGAACCTGATTCAGAACCGTAATCGTAAAGGTGTCGCCGACCTCCATCTTATCCAGATCGGTGAAAAGCTTCGCCGACGGCAAACCCCGGTGCGCCGAAAGCACCGCATGACGGCTCTCGCCGCCGATCGGAAGGCTGCTACCCTCCAGATGTCCCACTGCCATGTTCAGAACCTGGTCTGAGGTTCCGTGATAGATCGGCAGCTCCACATCGATCTTCGGGATATCCACATATCCGATAATCCCGTTCCCCGCTACATCGAGGACACTGTAATATTCATCTTCCAGCTGATCGTACTGCGCATACGGCAGACTCAACTGTCTCAAATGCTCGTTATAGGCTTCCGCGGCTGCAAAAAGGCTCTCATAATCCGTGTCATCCAACTGTGCAACTACCTCATCGTACTGTGCGATCGCACGCGTCTGATGAAAGGAGTTCCAATAATCGCTGATCGTAGGGTACAGCATAATGCCGAGTCCCGTCAGCAGAATCAGCACAAGAATAATCGTGGAAAGCCTGCCGCTCTTCTTTTTCTTCTTTGCCTTTGCTTCTTTTTCCCTTTTCATAGATCAATCCCTTATCTGACTTGGCCGGAAGATCCGTTGCTCGCCGCACACCACGGGAAGGTGTCAGTCTCGTGCGGCATCCCGCGGGCAGAGCCCGCGGGGTTCACTCTGTAAAGATCCGGATGCCAAACGGAGCAATCCGTTTTATAGAGTGTGATTTTAAGGATTATTTAAAATATGTTCTCCGTGAGGATTAAGCCTCATGGTTCATGCGCTTCTTAGCTACCAGAACTACGCCAGCGCCAACAACCAGGATACCGCCTACTACGTAGAAGATCGTGGTACCGATACCACCGGTGGAAGGAAGCTCGTTACCCTTCTGGTTGATAACAACCAGAGCAGTGGATTCCAGCTGATTCGTGCCTTCCTCAATCTTAGTTGCTCCTTCAGTCTCAGTATCTGTAATGTTACCCTGTGCATCTTTCCATACAGTTGTAGTATAGGTGTAGGTAACAGACTTGATCTTCTGAGCAGTTACCGTTACATCAGCTGTAAGCTTGTTATAGCCAGCAGGAGCAGTAACCTCAGTTACGGTATAATCGCCGCTCTTAACACCTTCAAGGATCAGATAGCCGTTCGCATCACTCTTCAGCTCTGCGCCAGACATGGCACCTTCCGTATCAGCCAGAGCAACCTTGTAGTGTCCGCCAAGATCCTTACCATTTTCATCCTTATTTAAGGAAATTACATACGCAATATCCTTAACAGTGAAGGTAGCACCGGGCAGCTTATTACCATTCTCGTCAACCTTCTGGATGGCCAGTGCGTAGGTCTCGATGGTTTCTTCAACCGTCTTATACTCGGTGGAAGGCTGACCATCGTCAAGCTTGTAGCCGATAGTTACTTCATTGACGTTGGGAGTGTCACTACCAACGGTTACACCTGCATTAACAGTAGCAGTGTAAACAACCTGGATCAGCGCGTTGTTGTTGTACAGGCTGTTATTATCATCGTCAACCCATGCCAGCTCAATCTCCTTGTTTACGAACTGAGCGGTCACATTTGCCTGATCATCCGTGGTGTCAAGATTACCATCGTTATCTACGATGATGCTGGTTACGTTTACATCGCTCAACCAATCCGGCAGGGTATCCTTGATGGTATAGCTGAGAACTCTCTGTGCAGCCTCACCTTCACCGATGAAGTTGGTGGCATTGAAGGTAACGGTGTAGGTAACGGTCTCACCTACCGTAACTTCTTCCTTGTCGGTCTTCTTCGCCTCATCATCTACCTTGGGAGTCGTGCTGTTCTTGTCGTAAATGGTGGCGTTAGGATTCGTGCTGTCTACGGTGATGTTCGTTCCCTGAGAAGTAGTTACATAGTAGTAGCCGTAAGGCAGTCCCGTGAAGTTCAGAGCAGAACCATCCGATTCCACATCACTTACCAGAGGAGTACCGTAAGATGCCGCCCATGCCTTGAACTCATCACTCTTAAGAACTGCTTCGTTCGTGGATTCCTTTGCAGTAACATTGCCGGAAGCATCTACATTAAAGTATTCCAGCAGTCCTGTATCTTCTGCAGATTTGCCTTCCATCAGCTGGTAAGCAATGGAACCATCCGCATTACCGGTTACGGTTGCGTTGAACAGCTGGTAAATGGTGTAAGTCTCGCCCTTGGAGGCATTTGCGATCGTGATGGTCGCATTGTCAGCATCCGGCGTCGTAGGAGCTGCGGTCTGCGCAAACGCGGTTGCGCTCAGACCAAGGGTCATAACGGTTGCCAAGGATAAAGCAGCAATCTTCTTCATCTTCATAATTATTCTTCCTTTCTTCTCGCATATAGCGTTTTCGGTTAGATTAAATGTTTCTGTAACAAAAATGTTACTCTATTATGGTTTCTCGATCTGGCGCTGCATATTTTGCGTCATTTTAGAGGCTCTTTATCTTAACCTCCTTCTGCGCATGCGCCTCATACCAAAACCATACACAAGGCCGATTGCAATAATTGCAATACCACCGAATGTGTACCATCGGGTACCTGAACCGCCGGTCATCGGCAGTTCGGTTCCGGACGAGTTGGAAACCTGAATCTGAATGATCTTGTTTCCATCATCATCCGTGATGACTTGGGATGTTACCACTCCGGCATTCGGATTGGCAGTTTTTACATCAACTTTTATCTCCTCACCGTCTTTGGAAACAGTGATTGTGATGTCATCTTTCATGGCAAGGTAGCCGTTCGGTGCTGTTACCTCTTTCAGGATATACTCAACACCTGCATCCAACTTTCCAAGACTCAGGATACCATCATCGCCGGTGGTTCCGGACAGAATCTCGGTTCCGTCTTTATCCGTCAGAGTAAACGTTGCACCCTTCAATGCAATCGATGTGCCGTCCGCAACCTTAAGGAGCTGCGCATCGATCTCTGCCTTTCGGTTATAAATCTTCAGGACAAGATTTCCGTTGCCAGTCACTTCACACGGAGTACTGCCTGCGCTGTTGCCAGTAAGCTCGATTCCATTAGCACCCACATTGAATGTGATATCATCCAGCTTATAGTAGTTGCCCTTCTCTTCCTCATGAAGCACGTAGCTTCCATAAGGAAGTTCCAGAGCTCCGATTACCAGACCGTTCACATCGGAAATGTAGCCGTCCTTCGGTGTTCCATTCTCGTCGGTTCCGTAATCTGCTGTGTAAACAGTTCCGTCAATCTTGGTCCCCGTCAGTGTGAATTTCATTTCTGCCAGAGGAGTAAGCGTCTCGCCATTCTTCTCGTATTTCTCGATTCGAATGGTCTGCTTCAGCGGCTCGTAAGCATTTGTGAAGGCATAAGTCTCAATCTCGTTCTTACCGATTTTTTTGTTATTGTCCTTCTCGGTATAGATCACAACTTCTGCGTTCCGCTTTGCGGAGGAAACGGTCTCGGTGGGGGTCAACTCATAACCGCTCAGTTCTGCGTTGTTCTCCACGATCGTGTAGGTCGTTCCCGGAGCAAACTTCGTCAGATCCAGGCTGTGTACCGTATTTGTGGTCTTATCGGTGTAATCCACCTTATCCCTAGATACCCAAAGCCCGCTTTCTTCATCCTTTACGAAGTTACCTGCGAACGGAATCTCATACTCTGTACCGTTAATGGTAAGGGTGAATGTCATGCTGTTCTGAAGCTGTGCAAGCACCTCGTCGCTCAGTCCGCTAAAGGACTTCGTGATCACCAGCTTACCGGGGTAAATCTGGATAACCGGGTGAGGGTAATTCTCCGGCTTGGTCACTTCATTATAAGTGTAAGTAACCTTTGCTTCATCGTTGGAGTTGAAGCCCTGCTTTCCGGACGATGTTGCATTGCCCGGAGCATCCGTTCCAGCTGCGCCGGTATTCGGATAATTGCTCTCCGCATACTTTCTGTATGCCTCAGCGCTTGCCTCGATCTTCACGGTTACTGCGAAGGTGTAGTTCGGGTCAAGCTCATAACCTTCTGCAAAACTAAGCGTTACCTTCTTGGTAGCCGGATCGATAGTAGCCGTGATCGGCGTTGCCGTCTCAGAGTTATCGTTCGGATTGCTCTTGAACTGCAGCGTTACTGTATTCGGAATCGTTCCATCCGAATTCGGAACTGCCGTGATCGTCTGTGTTGCGCCCTTGTTATCTGTCTTATTGTAGGTCGCCGTAATGGTAAGCGCTGGATTACCAAGCAACTGAACCTCATTGGACAGCCAGTCTTCGATTACTACATCGGTACACTTCAGATTATTGATCTCACCAGCGATATTGCTGAATACGGTTCCCAGCTGATCAGCGCTACTGATATCTTTTTTCTCAATCTTTGCTGCCGGTACCGTATCTGCCACATTATTGAATATCTGACGACCACTGATCGCGTTTCCGGTACTGTCAACATTTGTATGAGAATTCCAATCCCCATATGTATAGTTTTCACACTTTGTGCTGTCACTCAGTCCGTATCCAATTGCGAAGAATTGATCACAACTCAGTCCCTGTGCTCCGGAAATAGCACCCGCATAGTCCTGCCGATTGCAATAATGTCCACCACCTGAAGTATTGTTGCCATGGAACGTCGGCACGCCATCGGTAAACCAGATCAAAATCTTTGTCGGATTTTTGAAGCCGCTATACTTGTTGCTCAGCGCTGTCTGTGCCAGGTTGAAGCCAGCCTGATAGTTCGTACCGCCATTGTCTCGTCCGGAACCGCTGTTGATGCGGTTTACATATCCGGCAACATTCTTGGTCTCAATCCAGCTACTGGTTACATTCGATGCAGAGCTATCAAACTTCAGAATCTTCCAGCGAACATCAATGGTCGGCTTTTCCTTATTAAGCTCCTGATTAATCTCAGCTACCAGATAATTATTAATTGCGTCCCTTACCTTCGGCATCAGCGATGGATACATACTGTTGGAATCATCAATCAGCAGAACGATCTCAACTTCATTCTTGTTCATCTCGGTTCCGTAAGCACCCGTGATGTTCAGCGTCAGATCGTAATTATCCTCTTCCGGATTATACTTGATGTACTTCTGTTTGCTCACTTCCTTCTCAGTAGTAATATCGCCTTTGCGCTTCGTCCACTGCGCATACAGAGTAACCTGATCGCCGCCGGAGCTGTTCACAGGGGCTGTCACTCCAGTATCTTCACCATTCTTGAGAATATGCTTTGTGGTCTCATCCACCGTAATCTTGTCATCTGCCGTAAAAGCAGTTCCGCTTCCATCTGCCGATGTATTCCACCCATTGAAGTTGTAACCGGTTCTTACCGGTTCGATGTCTGTCTGAGTTCCATTCACAACGGTGTTATGTACCGTGGTATCGTTTGAGTTGTACAGATACTGCATACCACCAATGATGTTGTTAACCGTATCAATGGTGTTCGCATTGTATGTCAGTGTCCACTGGTTTCTCTCACGAACAACACCATCCACATGCCAGGTATTTTCTTTTTTCAGAACATACCATTCAATATAGTATTTGCTGGCATCCCAGGTCCCGTATTTATCTTTCAGGGTCTGATTCCATACGCCGCTGATCTGTGCTGCTGTCGGTTCATTTTTCAGATTGGCAGCAACGGAAGTGCTGTCATTATAAATGTGCTGGTAGTAGTACAGCGCATTGCTTACGGTAATACCGTTCGTATACAGGCTGGTGCTGTAAGTCGAAGGCTCGTAAGGAGCAACTCCATCGTAGCGGATAAAGAACTCAACGCCGGTGTCTCCTACGTTGCTGCTTGTTGCCTTATCGCTGCTGATCGCATACGTTGCGTACAGCTTCAGGGTTCTGTTTGCATCAAAATCCGTTGTCTTAAAGCTTACGGTCGAACCATGGTAGTTGAAGAGAATTCTCTCATCATCACCGTAGGTTACTTTTGTTGCATCACCGATATATACCGCCTCGGATCGTTCCTGGTTTGCACCGTTTTTCTTTGCCCAGCCATAGAACACTGCGCCATCGGTAGTGGAAGTTGCACTCTTCTTAGAGAGGTTTACATCTACCAACCAGGAGCCGTCATCATCCTGATAGGACTCCAGGTTCGTCAGCGTGTAATCACTGATCTTAGTGCTTCCGTTGTAGAACTCAACCGTATACTTTTGGTTGCCTGCGGCATTAACCTTAACCGTGTAAGTCTCCGTTTTGCTTTTTCTCGTATAAGTAACCGTTGTCGTACCTACACCTACTGCAGTTACCGTTGTTTCCTTACTGCTAGAGTTGCCGGAAGATACCGTTGCAATACCGGTATTGCCGCTCTTCCAGATTCCCTTGTCGTCTTTCTTGAGCTTATAGGTATCACCCACCGTCATGGTAAGGGTCTTTGTACTGCTGTCATAGCTGCTGCTTCTGCCTGCGATATCAGAGAAGCTTCCCAACGTGAACTGTGCGGATACGCCGTTTTCCTCAGCTGCGCCGACACCGTCAAGAGCTTCCTGGCCATCTTCACCGAAGTGAACGATGTCATAGTTGCTGACTTCCGACTGTCCCTTCATAGTTACCTTTACGCTCACCGGCGCTGCAGGTTCTACTTCTTCGCCATCTACGAAAAATCCTACATTCAGCAGCCATTCCGGCTCATAGCCAAGCTCTTCCGTGCGCTCCTTGAAGCGTTCGGAGTCTTTCGCATACTCGATAACCTGAAGAACCGCGTTCTCCGGAATCTGTGCTTCGGAGGTATAGGTTACAGTTACGATATAGTTTTCGGTCTCAGCCGACTGGGTCAGCTCAGCGGCTACTTCAGCTGCGGTTGTCTCTTCTGCTGCTGCAGTCTCACCATTTCCCGCTGCCGTCGTCTCGCCGCCGTTTTCATCGGCTGCGCTTTCGCCGTCCGCTGCGGTGGTTTCTTCGTTACTTGTGTTATCATCAGCGGCAGTCGTTTTCTCCACATCGATGATTTCTTCTGCTGTGGTCTCGTTCAGCTTTGCGACTTCCTCATCGCTCAGTTCCACGGTCTTGATGCAGTCCGCGCCGTGTACGTGCTCCTCCAGCTGCAGCAGTCCGCAGATCCGATTGCCGTCTTTATCGTAGCATGCATCGGTATGCGTATGAAGATCCTGCGCCAGCTTCGTGCAGGTTAGTACCTGTTGGGTCTGATAGCATTCCGCACCGTGCGTATGTTCTTCCTCTCCGCAGATCAGGTTGTTGTCTGCATCGTAGCAACCATCGCCATGCGTGTGCTCCGGCTTCGTGCATACCAGAATGCTCTGTTCTGCGTAACAGGATGCATCGTGCGCCTTGTGAAGCTCGACCTCGGGGAGCTTGCATACCAACGTTCCATCGGTATCCCGACAGTTATCATTGTGCTTATGTATGACGAAGTCCGCATAGCCGCAGATCAGGTTGTGATCCGCATCATAGCACTCCTGCGTGTGGGTATGTACCTGATACTGGCAATCCAGAATCTCTTTCGTATGAGTCATTGCCGTACCGGTATATTTCAGAGCGGCAAGCGTTCCCAGCGTAACCAGCACTGCCAGGCAGGCAAACATGGTCAGCCAACGCTTATAATCCTTTCGTTCACGCAAGAACCTTTCGGATTTCTCATTCATCGAAGATTTCATTGCGCTTCCTCCTTCCTCATATTTCCTGTTCCTTTAAGAAGTCTAATTGATCATTCCAAAACCCGACAGCGGCCATACGCGGAACACGATCTTGCCAACGATCATATCGGCGCTCACACATCCAACAGCGGTGTTTCGGCTGTCAATACTTGTGGACCGATGGTCGCCCATCACGAAGCAGCGTCCGTCCGGTACCTGATAGGGGAGTTCAATGTTGCAGTCGCCCAGCGCTTTCTCGGATACATACGGTTCATCGAGAACTTCACCATTCACAGAAACATTTCCCTCGTCGTCAATGTCCACCCAGTCTCCGGCGTAGGCGATGACTCGCTTCACCAGAATACTGTTATTATAATAGAATGCGATGACATCGCCGGTCTCAAACTTTTTACTGTTGACCGCAACGACGATATCGCCGTCCTGCAGGGTATTCGTCATGGATACGCCGCTGATTTGCAATACCGGAAGCACCAGTACAGCTACCAGCACGGCGACCGCCGCTACCACCACCAGAGAGAATATCGTGCTCTTCAGGATGCGGCTGAAGTTGCTCTTGTTTTGCTCTTTCTTCAGCTCCGCTTCCAGCATCTCCAGCGTAGGCCGCCTCTTCACCGGCTTACTTTCGTTTCCATTGTTGCCTTCTATATCCTTCTCTGTATTTTCTATATTTTCTTTATTCTCACTCATGGCCATGCTCCTCGCTCAGCCGGCGAAGATTCTCCAGATACTGGTCTGCGGCCTTCTGTGCGGCTTCAAATACTCCGTTCAATCGAAGAGAGGCTTCAGCAATTGAGCCGGCCTTTTCCAATTCGATGCGGCGGCTTTCCTTCCACTCGGCCATTTCTTCTTCCAGCTCCCGGATTCTGGCGTCCTTCTGATCCAGACGCCCCTTCAGCTTCTCGATCAGCGCGTCCTTCTCATCTAATTTGTCTTTCAGACGGGTAAGCGTGGCGTCAAGCTCTGCATTCTTTGTATGGCAACCATCCAGTTCCTCCTGCAAAGTCAATGCTTCTCTTCCCTGTGTTACCAGGAGCTGCAGCAGATCTTTACGGCCCAGCCGATGTAACTCTTTTTCTGTCATAATGCTCCTCTATCGAAATGCAGGAACTGCTTTTCTCTATATCTAATGACTGTTCCCGCATATTTTTTCTCTTGGGAAATCCGGATTAAAAGCCTTTTTCCCTTATTTGACTGCATTATATCATATTTACCGTCAAAACAAGCGTCAAAGCCAAAAAAAAAAGGATTTTTTTGATTTTCCCGCGTTTTTTCTCCTGCTTTAAGTATATTCAGCTCTTCGTATTTTAGACTTTCATTTTTCTGCGGTGGGAAGCCGGACGAATTTTTTCAATTTTATTGAAATAACTACTTGCCTGTTTTGTTAAAATATATTATTATAGTGCCAGATTAAAAATATCTTTCATTTTTCAATTCTTTGTATGAAACAATTATGATGGGAATAAGGGGGAAAGTATGATTG
>ENA-UOJJ01002070-UOJJ01002070.1-human-gut-metagenome-genome-assembly--contig:-CS66-NODE-2070-length-26675-cov-14.019647_pt1 | contig 26675 bp, 23 predicted proteins | sample MGYA00242343_ERZ723890 | MGnify/ENA metagenome assembly ERZ723890
GAAAGGGAACCATCGGTGCCCTGTCCCCTCTTGTCTCCGCCGCCAGACGGCGGCAATGCCACGCCATGTCATGGCGAACATCCCACGGCCCGGGAGGGCCAGTCTCGCCTCCAGCGGCGCACCGCTGTATCGGCGGAGATAAACCCTCTGCTGAGGGTAAAAGAGAAAAGGACGCACATCTGTGCAGAAGATAAAAGTTTAATTCTTTAGGAGATATTTTCATGAAAATAACCAAGACTGCGGTCGTCTCTGTCGTCGGCCGCCCGAACGTGGGCAAGAGCACGCTCACCAACAAGCTCGTCGGCCAGAAGGTGGCCATCGTTTCGAGCAAGCCGCAGACCACGCGCACGCGCATCACGGGTCTTTTGAACAAAAACGGCACGCAGTACGTCTTTCTGGACACGCCGGGTTTGCACAAGCCGCGCACACAGCTGGGCGACTATATGTGCAAGGTCGTAACCGACACGGTCTCTGAGGTGGACGCGGCGATGCTGGTGGTCGAGCCGATCGCGAACATCGGTCCGGCCGAGGAGAGCCTGATCGCGCAGATCAAGGCGCACCATATGCCCGCTGTCCTCGTCATCAACAAGATCGACACGGTCAAGAAGGAGGAGCTGCTGAACGTCATCGCGACCTACGCCGCAGCGCACGAGTTCGAGGCGGTCGTGCCCATCTCCGCGCGCACGGGCGAGGGTCTGGACGACCTGCTGGGCGAGCTTTCGAAGTACGCCATCGAGGGTCCGCAGCTGTTCCCGGAGGATATGGTCTCCGACCAGCCGGAGCGACAGCTCGTCGCTGAAATTATTCGCGAGAAGATGCTCCGTCTGCTCGACCGCGAGGTACCGCACGGCGTGGCTGTCGGCATCGAGCGCTGGCACGAGCGCGAGGACGGTCTCGTCGAGATCAACGCGGTCATTTACTGCGAAAAGGCGAGCCACAAGGGCATCATCATCGGCAAGCAGGGCGCGATGCTGCGCGAGATCGGCAAGCAGGCGCGCGGCGACATCGAGCGCATGCTCGACGCGAAGGTCTATCTCGAGCTGTGGGTCAAGGTCAAGGAGGGCTGGCGCAACAACCAGTATCAGATGCGCAACTTCGGCTACGAGGAGCAGTAACCCGTGGCCGAGGTGAAGCTGCGCGCGCTCGTGCTGCGCGAGGTAGATTTCGGAGACTGGGACAGGTATCTGACCGTGCTCGCGGAGGACGGCCGCAGGGTGGAAATCCTCTGTAAGAACGCGCGGCGCGGCAAAAAGACAAACCCGGCGGCGCGGCAGCTGTGCTTTTCTGAGTTTATCCTCGCGGAGAGAGGAGAGAAGTACGCCCTGCGCGAGGCCGACCTCGTGCACTCGTTCTTTGTCCTTGCTGAGGACATCGAGCGCTACGCGCTTGCCTGCTACCTGTGCGAACTGACTTCGGCGCTGAGCGACCCGGGGCTTGAGAGCCCGTCACTGTGCAGGCTTCTGCTGACGGCGCTGCTCGCCCTCGAGAGGAAAAAGCGCGACCCGGCGCTCGTCAAGGCGGCCTTCGAGCTGCGCGTGATGGCGGAGAGCGGCTACGCGCCGGATTTAACCTCGTGCGGCGTGTGCGGCGAGGTGATAGAGAACCCGCCGGTGTGCTTTTCCGTTCGGGCGGGCACAGCCGCGGACGCAAAGTGCGCGGGGAGAGTCGGCGGTTATGCACAGCTTGTGGACAGTACCCTGCGGGCGATGCTTCATGCGCTGACAGCCGAGCCGAACAAGGTGTATGCGTTCGCACTCAGCGGACCCGCCAGAGAGCAGTTCTGCGGCATGGCCGAGGAGTATGTAAAGTACCACCTTGGACGAGAATTCGAGAGCCTGCGGTTTTATCGGTCATTGCAGATGCCGATGAAGTGATGGTATATAAACGCGTAGAGAGTCGTAGAAATACGTAGAGAAATATACAATATTTAGAATAATAGTGTATTCTTCTACGACATTCTACGCATTTCTACACTAATACTCATCTATCCCAATAAACGGGTGACAGAAAGGAGCAGCAGTATGGATCGCAAAGCAGTCTCCATGTGGAAGATAACGAGAAATCTGATTCTTACAGACGTCTGTGCAATCGCCTTGTACTGGCTCATACCGAGCGTAAAGATGCTCGTGCTGCCGCTTGGTGTACTGTGCGCCATCGGATATATGCTGTGGCTGGGACGGTGCTTCCTGAACGACTGCAAGGCCAATCTGCCGAATGAGGACTATCAGCGCATTGCCGCCGAGTTCGGCTTTATCTGGTTCTGGAACCCCGGTCGGAGAGAACAGTGGCAGTACACCGCCGAGGAAAGCGGCGAGACCGGTGCGGCGCTGCTGCGCATCTGGCGCGGGAATATGGTGCTTGTCATCGTGTCGCTGGCGGTCATGGCGGTACTGGTTTGGATGGGGTAAACGTATAGAAATGTCGTAGGGTTGCGTGGGTATGTAAATGTATATTGGTAATCCATCAACGAAACCCTGCGCAATAGGTTGAAATAATTCCCAAATCATAATTGAGAGGATTTGAAATGAACAGATTAGGCGAAAAGTCCCTGAAAACACTGGAATATTACGAAATACTCGAGCGGCTGGCCGCGCAGGCGGCCTCGGAGGCGGCCAAGGAAAAATGCCGCGCGCTTCGGCCGCTGGACGACCGCGAGCAGGCGGAGCTGTGGATGCGCCAGACCACGGACGCGAAGGACCGCATGGTGCGGCAGGGCAGCCCGTCCTTCGGCGGCATCCGTGAGGTCGGCGCGATCCTCATCCGCGCCGACCGCGGCGGCACGCTCAATCCGCGCGAGCTGCTGAGCGTGGCGAGCCTTTTGCAGACCGCGCGCCGCGCGCTTGCCTACGAGGCGGAGAGCGAGGAAAAGAGCGCGCTCTCGCCGATCTTCGGCCTGCTCTCGGGCAACCGCAGCCTCGAGGAGGCCATCACTACCGCCATTGTCTCCGAGGAGGAGATCGCGGACGGCGCGTCCCCCGAGCTGCTCTCCATTCGCCGCGAGCTGCGCCGCATCTCCGGCAGGGTCCGTGAGACGCTCAACCGCATGATCTCGGGCGAGCGCTCCAAGTACCTCCAGGAGACCATCATCACCCAGCGAAACGGCCGCTTCGTCGTGCCGGTCAAGGCCGAGCACCGCGGCGACGTGCCGGGTCTGGTGCACGACACCTCGTCCACCGGCGCTACCGTGTTCGTCGAGCCGCAGCAGGTCGTTGAGATCAACAACCAGATCAAGGTGCTCGAGGGCCGCGAAGAGGCCGAGATCGAGCGTATCCTCGCTTCGCTCTCTGCTGAGGTATCCATGTACAAGGGCGCCATCGAGCAGGACTACGACGCGCTCACGACACTCGATTTTATCTTCGCGCGCGCCAAGCTCTCCTTTGAGATGAACGCAGCAGCGCCCTCGCTCCTCGAGAGCGGCAGCCGCGTGCGCCTGCTGCGCGCCCGTCATCCGCTGCTCGACAAGGACAAGGCGGTTGCTATCGACATCGCCATCGGCGACGACTACGACACCCTCGTCATCACCGGCCCGAACACCGGCGGCAAGACGGTATCCCTCAAGACGCTCGGCCTGCTCTCGCTCATGGCGGCGAGCGGCCTGCACATCCCGGCGAGCGAGGAGTCCGAGATCGGCCTGTTCGAGCATGTTTACGCCGACATCGGCGACGAGCAGAGCATCGAGCAGAGCCTGTCCACCTTCTCTGCCCACATGAAGACCATCGTCTCCATCATGGACTGCTGCGGTCAGGGCGACCTTGTGCTGTTCGACGAGCTGGGAGCCGGTACCGACCCGGTCGAGGGCGCGGCGCTCGCCGTCGCGGTCATCGGCTACGCCCGTCAGATGGGCGCGTGCGTCGCCGCGACCACGCACTACGCCGAGCTCAAGACCTTCGCCCTCACGACCGACGGGGTGGAGAACGCCTCGTGCGAGTTCGACGTACAGTCGCTCCAGCCGACCTACCGTCTGCTCACCGGCATCCCCGGCAAGTCCAACGCCTTCGCCATCGCGGCGCGTCTCGGCCTTCAGCCGACCATCATCGACCGCGCGAAGGAGCAGGTTTCGACCGAGGATGCACGCTTTGAGGACGTTCTGGCTGAGCTTGAGCGCGAGCGCCGCCGCATCGAGAAGATGAAGGAGGAGGCGCAGCGCATGAGGAGCGCCGCCCAGTCCGAGCGCGATAAGATGCGCGCGGAGCGCGATGCCGCCGAGGAACGGGCGGATAAGATGATGGAGGGTGCACGCAGCCAGGCGGACAACATCCTCAAGAATGCGCGCATGACGGCGGAGACTGTGTTCGACGAGCTGGAAACGCTCAAGAAGCAGTCGCAGAAGAAGGCGAGCGAACAGAATCTTGCCGCCGCAAAGGCGGCTCTGCGCGGCGTCATCACCCAGACCGAGAACGAGCAGCGTCGGGGCATCCAGAAGCGCGTAGTGGACGCGGAGGAAGTCCGTCCGCTGGCCAAGGGCGACCGTGTTCGCCTGCTGAACGTCGGCGGCGTCATCGCGACTGTGCTCGCCGCGCCCGACAGGGACGGCAGCGTGCAGGTGCAGGCAGGGCCGATGAAGATGACAGTCAAGGTCAACGAGGTACGTCTCGTCGAGGAGAAAAAGGCGGCGCCCAAGCCGAAGATGCAGCCGCGCCGCGACGCACCGCGCCGGGAGCTCAATCTGCGGAGTGCCGAGAGCGAGGTGGATGTGCGCGGCATGAGCGCGGAGGAAGCGCTGTTCGAGGTGGACAACTTCCTGTCGCGCGCGATCATGGCCGGACTTCCGGCCGTCACCGTCATCCACGGCAAGGGCACGGGCGTGCTGAGAAATGCGGTGCAGCAGCACCTGCGGAAGAACAAGCGCGTCAAGTCGGTTCGCAGCGGCGTCTATGGCGAGGGCGAGCAGGGCGTTACTATCGTAGAATTGAAATAATTCCCCGTCGGGGACAGGCGGTTTTTGTTCTTTCCCCTCAGCATTGGGTTTACCTACCGCCGATACAGGGGTGCGCGGCTGTATCGGCGAGGGGGAAGCACTCGGCTGGGTAGAGCCTGCAATAAAGTAAAGATGCTTTAATTCATGGGAAAATCTCCTTGGTTTTCTATGAAAAATGCTGAACAAAACCGCGGCCTTTACTGCGTTTTGGTAAACTATTTTAAGCAATCACAGCAATTTGACCGATAAAACCGGGTTTTGCAGGAAAAAATTCATTCAAAAAACAAACATGCCGGAGAGAAATTCTCCTTGACGAACTCCGGAAAAAGAGATAGACTATATATAACGGATTTGAAGAAATAGGAGCGATGCAGATTATGTATTCAAAAGAGGTACAGGTTACCAATCAGGTAGGCTTATATGCCCGTCCGGCAACTTTTTTTATTCAGAAAGCTAACGAGTTCAAGTCGACGATCCTCGTAGAGAAGGAAGAGCGTCGTGTCAACGCGAAGAGCCTGCTCGGCATTCTCTCCCTTGGCATCACCAAGGGCACGACCATCAACCTGATCGCAGACGGCCCGGATGAAGAAGAGGCTGTTGCTGCACTGGTCGAGCTGATCACGTCCAATTTTACTGACTAAGTTATCGCATCCTGAATGAGCACCGATCTTTTGTTTTAGGTCGGTGCTTTTTTATCGAAACAGGACGAAAACCGCGAGGGAGGAACGGCCTGCCATGACAAGAGAACAGCTGAAAGAGCGCGTGCGCCGGCTCCCCATGCAGCCGGGCGTATATATGCACAAGGACAAGACCGGCAGGGTCATCTACGTCGGCAAGGCCAAGCTGCTGCGCAACCGTGTGGCGAACTATTTTCAGCCGCCCGAGCGCCTGAATGCCAAAACGCGCCAGCTCGTCAGCCATATCGACACCTTCGACATCATCGTCACCGAGAGCGAGTTTGAGGCGCTCGTGCTCGAAAATTCGATGATAAAAAAATATCAGCCCAAGTACAACATCCTGCTGAAGGACGACAAGGGCTATCCTTATATCCGGCTGGACACGACGCAGGACTATCCGCGCTTTACGGTCGTTTCCCGGCCTGCGGAGGACGGCGCGCGGTATTTCGGCCCGTACATGGGCAGAAAGGCCGCCTTCAGCGCCATCGACACGATCAGCGAGGCGTTGCATCTCGCGACCTGCTCGCGCGTCTTTCCGCGCGACATCGGAAAGGACAGGCCATGCCTGAACCAGCATCTCGGCCGGTGCTGCGCGCCCTGCACGGGCAGGGTCAGCGCCGAGGAGTACCGCGCGCTCATTTTACAGGCGGCGTCCATCTTCGAGGGCGGCGCAAAGCAGCTCGAGCGCGAACTGACCGAGAAGATGAACGAGGCGGCGGAGGAATTGCAGTTCGAGCGAGCGGCCGACCTTCGCGACCGTCTGCGCGCCATCCAGAAGCTCGGCACGCGGCAGCATGTGGTCGCCGGGGCGTTCGCCGAGCTGGACGCGATCGCGTTCGTGCAGGGACAGACCCGGGCGTGCGTGTGTGTGCTGCATTACGGCGGCGGCTCGCTGCAAAGCAAGGAGTACACCCTGTTCCACCTGACCGGGGGCGACCCGGCCGAGGTGCTGTCCGCCTTCGTCAAGCAGTATTACGCCCAGCGCGGCGCCGCGCCGAAGACCGTTCTGCTCTCGCACGAGATCGAGGACGCGGACGCGGCGGGGGAGTACCTGTCCTCGCTCGCCGGACGAAAGGCAGAGCTTGCCGTACCGCAGAGAGGCGAGCGGCGCGTGCTGACCCGGCTCGCGGAGAAGAACGCCTATGAGGAGATCGAGCGGCGCGAAAAGCAGTCCGAACGCCGTCATAAGTCGCTCGAGCTGCTCCAGAGCGTGACCGGCATGGCGGCGCTGCCGCTGCGGCTCGAGGCCTACGATATTTCCAACTTCGCCGGACAGGACACGGTCGGCTCGATGATCGTTTTCGTCGAGGGACAGCCGAAGAAGTCCGACTACCGCAAGTTCAGGATCGCCTGCGCCGCGAACGGGCAGGACGACTATGCGTCCATGCGCGAGATGCTGACGCGCCGCGTGCAGCGCTATGCGGACGGGGACGAGAAATTCGCGCCGCTGCCGAACGCCTTCATGATCGACGGCGGTCTGGGTCATGTGCGCATCTGCAAGGAGGTGCTCGACTCGTTCGGGCTGTCGGTGCCGTGCTTCGGCATGGTCAAGGACGACCATCACCGCACCCGTGCGCTCATCGCCCCGGACGGGCGCGAGTTCGGCATTTCGGCAACGCCTGCGCTGTTCGCGCTTGTCGGCCGGATGCAGGAGGAGGTGCACCGCTTCGCCATCGAGTACAACCGAAAGCTCGGCGGAAAGCGTGTGCGCGGCTCGACGCTCGACCGGATACCCGGAGTGGGCGACAAGCGCCGCACAGAGCTGCTGAAGCACTTCGGCAGCGTGGAGAATATCCGCCATGCGGAGGAGAACGAGCTTGCCAGAATCGTCCCGCGGAACACGGCCAAAGAAATCTACGATTTCTTCCATAAGGAAGGCTGAGAGACTTCACGGGTTTACCGTCTGCTGACGGCGGAGCTTTCGCCGATACAGCGGCGTACCGCTGGAGGCGAGATTTACGCTCAGGGTGAGCGTGCACATTGGCCGCCGCCCGGCGGCGGGGGATTGTCGGCGCCCGCCGACAGGGAACGCCGTGCCCACGGCGAGGGGCAAAAGGGGACGTAGGACACCTGCGGTTTCCTATGTCCCCTCTTGACACCCCTTTGACCTTCCGCTGGCCGCTCAGCAAAGCATTCGCGGCTAAACGGGGGGGACGGGGGCTCGGTTCCGTGCGTCGTTTCGCTTATGGGACGCTTGTCCGCCCTGAATTTACCTGCACCGGCTCCGCTTCCATCAAGAATGAAGCCTTGGAACACCAAACACATCTGTGGGCACCTCGCTTTTAGACGCGCAACCGAAGGGCGTCGCGTCCGAGGGAAAATGTGGGGGGTGTCAAGAGGGGGATAAGAAACCCGGAGGGTGTCTTGGCCCCCTCTTGCCCCTGCCGCCGGGCGGCGGCAATGCCCGGCTGGCCCATCGGCAGCCATTCTTCGCCTGCGGCGGCAAGCCGCCGGAACGGCGAGAGATTTACATTTAGGATAGTTGTTTACTTCTTTTTAAGAAAGGAAAATATTATGCGCGTTGTTTCCGGTTCCGCCCGGGGCTGCAGGCTCCAGCCCGTCCCCGGCATGAACACCCGTCCCACCACCGACCGGGTCAAAGAAAACGTCTTTAATCTCATTCAGGACCATGTCCGCGACGCCGACGTCCTCGACCTGTTCGCCGGAACCGGCCAGCTCGGCATCGAAGCCCTCTCGCGCGGCGCCGCGCACTGCGACTTCATCGAGCACAACGGCACGGCGTACAGCGTCGTCTCGAAGAACGTTCAGACCGCCCGGGTGCAGGACCGCGCCTCGCTCCACCGCGTCGAGGCACGCGATTTTCTGGCGAAAGCCGCCGCGAAAAAGTATTCCCTTATCTTCCTCGACCCACCCTACGGCGGAACTATTCTGGAAAATGCGCTTTCCGGCATAGAAAGGTTTGACATTCTCTCTGCAAATGGTATAATAATTTGTGAAAGTGCAGTAGAGGACAGGTTCGCCCACGGCTTCGAGGTCGTCAGGGAACGCCGCTACGGCGCGACCATGATTACCGTTCTGCGTCGGCAGGACGGCGGAACGGATGAGTAAAAGAAATATGAGAATTGCGATCTATCCCGGCTCCTTCGACCCCGTGACGCTGGGACATCTGGACATCATCCGCCGCGCTTCCGGTCTGTTTGACCGGCTGATCGTCGCGGTGATGCACAACCAGAACAAAAAGCCGATGTTCTCCGTCGAGGAGCGCATGGAAATGCTCCGGCGCACGACGGCCGGCCTCCCGAACGTGGAGATCGAGAGCTTCGGCGGCCTGCTGGCGGACTACGCCCGCAGAAAAAACGCCTGCGTGCTCGTAAAGGGTCTGCGCGCAGTATCGGACTTCGAGTACGAGTTCCAAATGGCTCTGGCAAACCGGAAATTAAACGCCGATCTTGATACGGTATTCCTTATGACCAGTTCGGAGTATATGTACCTGTCATCCTCGGTGGTTAAGGACATAGCAGTACATGGCGGCAGCGTGGCCGGTTTCGTACCGGATGAGATCGTGCAGGATATCGTGCGCCGCACACGAAAGGAAGACTAAATATGGCAACTTTAGACGAACTGATTAACCGTATGTACGACATGGTGCAGGATGCGAAGGGCATTCCGCTGGCTGGCGAGAAGTGCATCCTCGAGCGCGACCAGATGCTCGACCTGCTTGACGAGCTGCGCTCCACTCTGCCGAACGACCTGCAGGCTGCGCAGGACATCGTAGCCAAGCGCAACGACCTGCTCGCCTCCGGCAAGCGCGAGGCTGAGGCCATCCGCCGCAAGGCCGAGGAGGACGCGCGCCAGATGGTCTCCGAGACCGAGATCGTTGTCGCCGCCCGCAAAAAGGCCAAGGAAGTGCAGGGCAACGCCGAAATCCAGGCGCGCGAGCTGCGCAGAGTTGCCAATGAGTACTGCGAGGACACCCTCAAGCGCACCGAGGAGGCTGTCGCCCTCTCGCTCGACGAGGTCCGCAAGGCCCGTCAGCGCTTCAAGAGCATCGCAAAGTAAACATGAAGATCACGGGGGACTGTTTCGCGGCGGTCCCTCTTTTTCTGTTTCGTGGGAAAAGTGTGCAGGACGGAAAAAGCACGCGGCAAACTTCGAACAAGTGTTCGGAGCTGCAAAATCTGCTCAAAATCGCGAATACAGAGCGGTAAACTTCTGCAAAATATAACAAATTAAATCTTGCATTCAAGGCGCTGTGCCGTTATAATGTTAATAAGAGTGGTGAGATGTGGGGCAAAGTGTCACGCATTCCATCGAGGCGGCAGGAAAGCGAGTGTGAGGTGAGACAGGGTGAAGGGCGAATACAGGCATACCATCGACGCAAAAGGGCGCCTTGCCATGCCTGCCAAGCTGCGCGACGAGCTCGGCGAGCACTTCACGGTCACAAAGGGCCTCGACGGCTGTCTTTTTGTCTACCCCGACGCAGAGTGGGCTTCGCTCGAAGCACGCATCCGCAGTCTCGGCAACGGCGAAAAGGCGCGCCGCATCAAGCGCTATTACTGCGCCAACGCCTTCGATGCACAGCTCGACGCGCAGGGACGTATCCTTATTCCGGGTAATCTGCGCGAATTTGCATGTCTGGAAAAAGATGTAACTGTTGTCGGCCTGCTCGACCATGCCGAGATCTGGGACACCGAAAAGTGGAACGAGTACAACGGCTCGATCGACGCGGAAAGCATCTCTGCGGACATGGAAGGAATCGATTTTTAACCGGGAGGCTGTGAATATGGAATTTCATCATGTTTCCATTCTGCTCCAGCCTTGTCTGGACGCACTGAATATCAAGCCGGACGGCATTTATGTGGATGCCACGACCGGTGGCGCAGGTCATTCGCTGCACATCGCGCAAGAGCTCGGTGAGGGCGGCAGACTGATCTGCATCGACCGCGACGACGAGGCGCTTGAAAACGCGAAGACCCGTCTCGCATCGGTCTGGGACCGCGTGACCACCGTCAAGAGCGACTTCCGCGACATCGACCGCGTGCTCGAGGGGCAGGGCCTTTCGGGTGCGGACGGCATCCTGTTCGACCTCGGCGTTTCCTCGCCTCAGCTCGACCATGCGGAGCGCGGCTTCTCCTATATGAAGGACGCGCCGCTCGATATGCGCATGGACCGTCAGCAGGCGCTCTCTGCGTGGGATGTGGTCAACACGTGGAGCCGGGAGGACATCCGGCACATCCTGTTCGAATACGGCGAGGAGCGCTATGCCCCGCTGATCGCAGCCGCCATTGAGCGCGAGCGCGGAAAAAAGCCGATCGAGACCACGCTGGAGCTCGTGGACATCATCCGCGGCGCCATGCCGGCCAAGGCGCTGCGCGAAAAGCAGCATCCGGCCAAGCGCAGCTTTCAGGCCATCCGTATTGCGGTAAACGATGAGCTGGGCGCGGTGCGCGAGGCGATGGAAAAGGCGATCGACTGCCTGAATCCGGGCGGCCGTCTCGCTGTCATCACGTTCCACAGCCTTGAGGACCGCATCGTCAAGGCCGCGTTCAATCAAGCAGCCCAGGGCTGCACCTGCCCGAAGGATTTTCCGGTGTGCGTCTGCGGCAAAAAGCCGAAGGTGCGTCTGACGCCGCGCAAGCCCATCCTTCCGAGTGATGAAGAGATCGAGGAGAACCCGCGTGCACGCAGCGCAAAGCTGCGCGTGTGCGAAAAAATATAAGCACGGTGCGCCGTGCACGGACTTAGCAGAAAGGGTAATGCTTTATGGCAGCAATAGCAACGAGAGACAGTGCCGCCTATAAACGATATAACGAAAAGCTGCCGGAGGTCAAGGCGGAGGGCAAGAGCAGCCTTCAGCTGGCGAAGCCGCCGAAGAAGCGCCGCAGAAAAAGCCTGCGCAGGAACGTCATCCTGAGCATTCTGGCGGCGGTAGGTGCATCGGCGTACATTCTCTACTGCCAGATGCAGCTGACGCAGCTGACCGCCGAGGTGAGCAAGCAGAGCGACAACCTCAGCGAGATGCAGGCGGAGAACGTTTCGCTGACGACCAAGAAGATGAACAGCATGGACATGACCGAGGTAGAGCAGCACGCTGTGGACGATCTCGGCATGGTCAAGATGGATAATTCGCAGATCGAGTATGTTGAGCTGACCCGTCCGGACGTTGTGACGGTCGCGCACAGCGAGCACTCGCTTGAAAACGTGGTTTCCGGTCTGACGGAGTGGTTTTCCTCGATCGTGGAATATATCCGCTGACGGAAGGAATAGGATATATACAGGGGAGTGAGAAGGGGATGCTTCTGACTTCCCTTTATTTTTCCAGGGGGGACCGGTCCCCCCTGGATACCCCGTCGGTTCCGGAGAAACCGCCGGGGATACCCCCCTCGCCCCTGCACGGCAGGGGCGGCTCGGGACACGTGTCCCGAGGCAGAGGTAAGAAAGTCAGGTACACGCCCTGACTTTCTTGGAGATTTTAACGCGGCCTGCTGCGGCAGGCCTGTCCTGCCTGTTCCGGCTTTGCCGGAATGCGGCAGGAGGAGATAGGCTTTTGTTTATTTCGGAGGATATTTTTTCTATGGGAGAGAAGAAAAAGCCCAGAGTTAATATGACGATGCGTCTGCGCGTGCTCACGGCGCTGTTTCTGGTCATCGGCTTCAGTCTGGTCGGCGTGCGCCTGCTCTATATGCAGGTGTTCCACCACGACTTCTATATCCAGAAGGCCACCTCGCTCCAGACGCGCGATACCTTCATCACCCCGAACCGCGGCAAGATCTACGACGCGAACATGCAGGTGCTCGCCGAGTCCGCCGAGGTCGAGCGCATCACGGTATCGCCCAAGGCGGTCGTGTCCGAGACCAAGGAGAAGAACGGCGTGACCGCCGACGTCCAGCGCCAGACGCTCGCGACCATCCTTTCCGAGACGCTCGACGTCAGCTATGACAGCGTCATGGAAAAGCTGAACAAGACCGACTCGGAATACGAGATCATCGCGCAGAAGGTCGACAAGGACGTCACCAAGGAACTCAACGCCAAGCTCGAGGCCGCCGGCTGCACCGGCGTGTACTCCGAGCCGGACACCAAGCGCTATTATCAGCACGGCTCGTTCCTGTCCGCCGTGCTCGGCTACGTCGGCAGCGACAACAACGGCGCCTACGGCATCGAGTCGCAGTACAACGACGAGCTTTCCGGCACGGCCGGCCGCATCGTGCGCGTGCAGAACGCCCAGAACGAGGACATCGTTCCGGACACGCAGCAGTATATCCCGGCCAAGGACGGCAACTCGCTCGTCCTGACCATCGACAGCGATATTCAGAACTACCTCGAGAAGCATCTCGAGACCGCGTTCGCGGACAATCCGGAGGCGCGCGACGGCGTTTCCGGCATCGTCATGAACATCAAGACCGGCGAGGTGCTCGCGATGGCGAACCTGCCGGACTTCGACCCGAATGACGCCTACCATCTGACCAGCGAAGTCTATATCAACGAGCTCAAGACCGACGTGCAGAAGATCCTGACCGACGCGAAGATCGCCGCGGTCATCCCGGATAAATGGTACGAGGAGGGCGGCCTTGCGAACCTGCCCGAGGAGCTTCAGAAGAACGACGACATCGTCAGCAAGCTCGGCTCGGCGCGCGTCAACATCCTCATGAAGACCTGGCGCAACCCGGTCGTTTCCGACAACTACGAGCCGGGCTCCACTTTCAAGCTCATGACCGTCGCTACGGCCTACGAGCTGGGCGAGGTGAACGAGGACAGCTCGTTCTACTGCGGCGGCTCGCTGATGGTAGGCGACTGGAAGGAGCCGATCAACTGCGCGAACACGAGCGGCCACGGCATGCAGACGCTGACCGAGGCGCTGATGAATTCGTGCAACGTCGCGATGATGCAGATCGTCCAGAAGGTCGGCATGGCGCGGTTTTATGAGTTTTACAAAGCCTTCGGCCTGCTCGATCAGACCGGCATCGACCTGCCGGGCGAGAGCCGCGGCCAGTTCCACAACACCAGTGAGACGAGCGACTGGAACGAGGTCGCGCTCGCGACCGCGTCCTTCGGTCAGCGCTTTACCGTCACCCCGATGCAGATGATCACCATGGTCAGCGCGATCGTGGACGACGGCAAGCTCAAAAAGCCATACGTTGTCAAAAACGTGCTGAATGCCGACGGTACGATCAAGTCCACGACCGATCCCGAGGTGCTGCGGCAGGTCATCTCCGAGGACACCTCCGCCTATATGCGCGAGGCGATGGAGCAGGTCGTCGCAGCCGGCACCGGCAAGAACGCCTACGTCACCGGCTACCGCATCGGCGGCAAGACCGCGACCTCCGAGATCGAGAAGGAGCGCGACGAGACCGGCAAGATCACCGACACCGAGGACCGCTACACCGCCTCCTTCATCGGCGTTGCGCCGATGGACGATCCGCAGATCGCGGTGCTCGTTGCCATCAACGACCTGCCCGAATCCGCGCCCCACGGCGGCGGCGCGATCGCCGCTCCGGTCGTCGGCCGCATCATGGAGGACGTCCTGCCGTACATCGGCGTGACCGCATCCTATGACGAGGACGAGAGCGACCGCCGCGAGCAGACCGTGCCGAATGTGATCGGCATGACGCGCGACGCAGCGGACGAGGCGCTGACGAACAGCGGCTTTGAGTACATCATCCACGGCGAGGGCGAGACCGTTACCGATCAGGTGCCGTCGAGCGGCATCCGCATCCCGGCGAGCGGCCGAGTCATCCTCTACATGGGTGAAGAGAAGCCGACCGAGCAGATCGAGGTGCCTGATGTGAGCGGCATGGACCCGGATACCTGCCGGGATACGCTCGAGGAGTATGGCCTGTATCTCAAGCAGCGCGGCGTCGCCACTTCGCAGATCACGGGCGACACCACCGCGAGCAGCCAGTCGCCTGCGGCAGGTACAAAGGTGAGCATAGGCTCGGTCATCACAGTAGAATTTTCCGATACAACCACGGTCAACGACCGATAGGAGGACGTTTTATGAAATTGCAGGAACTTTTGAAGGGCGTCGCCGTGCTTTCGAGCACGGCGGACGGCGAAGCCGAGATCGGTGAAGTGCGCTACGACTCGCGTGCGGTCGGCAAGGGCGATCTGTTCGTCGCCATCCGCGGCTACGCGACCGACGGCCACAAATATATCGAAAAGGCGCTCGAGCAGGGCGCGGCGGCAGTCGTGTGCGAGGAGGCGCCCGAGGGCGCACCGGCGGTCGTCGTCGAGAACTCGCGTAAGGCGCTCGCGGAGATCGCGGCGAACCGCTTCGGCCATCCGGCGGACAGCATGGTCATGCTCGGCGTGACCGGTACGAACGGCAAGACCACCACGACCTATCTCGTCAAGCACATGCTCGAGGACGCTGGCCACAAGGTCGGCCTCATCGGCACCAACCAGAACCTCATCGGCAGCGAGGTCATCGAGACCGAGCGCACCACGCCCGAGTCCTACGAGCTGCACGCGCTGTTCGCGCGCATGCGCGACGCAGGCTGCACCCATGTCATCATGGAGGTCTCCTCGCACTCGCTCGTGCTCGACCGCGTGCACGGCATCCGCTTTGCGGTCGGCGCGTTCACCAATCTGACGCAGGACCATCTGGACTTCCACAAGACCATGGAGAATTACCGTCAGGCCAAGGCTATCCTGTTCACCGTCAGCGACAGAGGCGTCATCAACCTCGACGACGCGGCGGCAGACAAGATGCTCGCGGACGCGAAGTGCCCGTGCCTGACCTATTCCTGTGGTAATGAAAAGGCAGGTCTGTGCGCGACGAATCTTCAGCTGCACGCGGACGGCGTGGAGTTCGACGCACGGTATAACGGCGAGACCGCGCACGTCAGACTGCCCATTCCGGGTCACTTCTCGGTCGAGAATGCGCTCAACGCTCTCGGCATGGTGCTCTCGCTCGGCATGCCGCTCGCAGACGCGGCGAAGTCCATGGCGACCGCGACCGGCGTCAAGGGCCGCGTGGAAGTCGTTCCGACCGACACGGACTACACCGTGCTCATCGACTACGCCCACTCGCCGGACGGCGTGGAGAACGTGCTGAAGGCCGTCCGCGGCTTCGCAAAGGGCCGCGTTGTCGCACTGTTCGGCTGCGGCGGCGACCGCGACAGGACCAAACGCCCGAAGATGGGCAGGATCGCCGCTGACCTTGCGGACTTCTGCATCGTCACGAGCGACAATCCGCGCACCGAGGAGCCGAAGGCCATCATCGACGACATCCTCGAGGGCATGAAGGACAGCAAGACCCCGATGCAGGTCATCGTTGACCGCCCGGCGGCCATCCACTGGGCGCTCGAGCATGCACAGAAGGACGACATCATCGTCCTCATGGGCAAGGGTCACGAGACCTATCAGGAGGTCAACCATGTGAAGCATCACATGGACGAACGTGAAATCGTCGCAGAATATTTCAAAAACTGATAGGGGACTTCAAAAGTCCATCAGCTTTTGACTGGGCACTTCGTGCGACAGCACGCATTTAATAGAATTTGCGAAGCAAATTCATAATTTCCGGGAGCATGTATCACGGAAATTATACAAGGGAAGAAAAAATGTGCCCGTAGGGCGCGGTTTTTCTTCAATCTTCGCTCGAAAGCGTGGTTTCGAGCGAGAGGCTGTCAATGACAGCCTCAGATCGCTGCAAGCAGCGGCGGAATTTTGATATTTACACTGGGGGAAACGGCATGGAACGATTTACACTGGCGCAGGCGGCGGAGTGGACGAAGGGCGAGACGGCGGGAGACGCTGTGCTCACCGCAGTCTCGACCGACTCGCGTCGCATTCCGCAGGAGGCACTGTTCCTGCCGCTCGCGGGCGAGCGCTTCGACGGCCATGATTTCATCGGAAAGGCGCTCGAAAACGGCGCGGCGGCGGTCATGAGCCATCGGGCGTGCGAGGAGTATCCGGTCCCGGCGCTCTACGTCGGGAACACCTCGCAGGCGCTGCTCGATCTGGCGGGCGGCTACCGCATGATGTGCGGCGGCTCGGTCGTCGGCGTGACCGGTTCGGTCGGCAAGACCACGACCAAGGAGCTGCTTTACGCCGTGCTCGCGCAGCAGTTCCGCGCGGAAAAGACCGAGGGCAATCTCAACAACGAGATCGGCCTGCCGCTGACGCTCATGCGCATGACGAAGGACACCGAGGTCATGGTCGCGGAGATGGGCATGAACCACTTCGGCGAGCTGTCGCGCATGACGGCGAGTGCGCAGCCGGATTATGCCGTCATCACCAACATCGGCACCTCGCACATCGAGTTCCTCGGCTCGCGCGAGGGCATCTGCAGGGCCAAGCTCGAGATCCTCGAGGGTCTGCGGCAGGGCGGTGCTGCCGTTCTGTGCGGCGACGAGCCGCTGCTCTGGGACAAGCGTGACAGCCTCGGCTGCACGGTCTATACCTACGGCATGGAGAACCAGGCGTGCGACCTCGTCGCGCACCTGCATCCGGACGGCAGCTTTACCGTCATAAACAACGGTCTGCCGTCGGAGACGCTGCCGGTCGGCGGCAGCTTCACCGCAAAGCTGTCCATCCCGGGCGCGCACAATGTGCTGAACGCTCTCGCGGCGGCGTCCGTCGGTCTGCTGATGGGCGAGACGGTCGAGAACATCCGAACGGGTCTCGTGTCCTACACCGCGAGCGGCATGCGCCAGAACATCTATGAGCAGAACGGCTTCCGCATCTACGCCGACTGCTACAACGCAAGCCCGGACGCGATGGAGGCCACGCTCGGCGTGCTCGGCACGATGGGCGATACCGGCCGCCGCATCGCGGTGCTCGGCTCGATGCTCGAGCTCGGAGACTATACCGAGGAGGGGCACCGCCGTGCAGGCAGAGCTGCCGCGGAGCACGCGGATGTGCTCTACGCCTACGGCCCTTCGGCGGACGCCATCGCGCGCGGCGCGGAGGAAAAGGGGATGACAGCGGTCCACGCCTTCACCGACCAGAATGAGCTGGTCGAAAAGCTGCGTGCGGACGCAAAGCCGGGCGACGCGCTGCTGTTCAAGGGCAGCCGCGGCATGCGCATGGAGCGCGCACTCGCACTGTTTTTAGGGGAGGAAGTTGAATAAATGAAGCAGGCACTTATCTGCTGCGCGATCGCGTTTGTGATCACGGCCGCCATCGGCCCGTCGGTCATCCGCTATCTGCGCAAGATGAAATTCGGTCAGAAAATCCTTGAGATCGGACCGAAGTGGCATATGAACAAACAGAACATCCCGACGATGGGCGGTTTCATGTTCATCATCGGCATCGCGCTCGCCGTCATTCTCGGCGGCCTCATTACCGGCACGCTGTCGGTTCACGCGCTGGCCATCCTCGGCCTGTCGGCGGCCTACGGCGCGGTCGGTCTGGTGGACGACTACGCAAAGATCAAGAAGAAGGAGAACGCAGGCCTGACGCCCAGACAGAAGCTCGTGCTTCAGATCCTGGTCGCGGCGGTGTTCATCCTCGTGCTGTTCCTTGAGTCGGACGGCCTGCCGTCGCTCATGATCCCGTTCACCGGCATCTCGATCGATCTGCCGTGGCCGGTCTACATCATCTTCGCGGCCTTCGTCATCGTCGGCGCGGATAATGCAGTCAACCTCACCGACGGCATCGACGGCCTCGCCGCGAGCGTCACGGTGCCGGTCGCGGTATTCTTCGCGGCGGTCGGCGCGCGCATCGGCAACACCGGCGTGACCATCTTCGCCGGCGCGCTGGCAGGCGGCCTGCTCGGCTTTCTGATCTATAACTTCAACCCTGCAAAGGTGTTCATGGGAGACACCGGCTCGCTGTTCCTCGGCGGCGCGGTCGCAGGCATGGCCTTCGCGTGCGATATGCCGCTCATCCTGCTGCTCGTCGGTCTCATCTACATCATCGAGACCCTTTCGGTCATCCTGCAGGTCACTTACTTCAAGGCAACGCACGGCAAGCGCCTGTTCAAGATGGCGCCTATCCATCATCACTTTGAAATGTGCGGCTGGGGCGAAAAGCGCATCGTGCTCACGTTTACTGCGGTCACGATCGTGCTGTGCCTCGCGGCGTATTTTGTCGCGCTGCCGTAACGCATCCCCCTCGGAGGTGGCACAATGACATCGTCAACAAGACAGCCGCGCGGCTCGGGCAGCCGCCGGAGAGCGGGACGGCCCGCACCGGGCGGCGCAGCCTATCCGGCGCCGCGTCCCTCGCGCCAGCCGATGCCGCGGCAGTCCTACCGCCCGGCGTCCGCGAAGCGTCCGGCAAAGCCGCAGCGACGCGCGCGAAAGCCGCACACGATCGATATGCCGACCATGTGCGCAACGCTGCTGCTGCTGCTCGTCGGCCTGATCGCGCTGTTCTCTGCGAGCTACTCGAACGCGCTGTACACGCAGGGCAGCGCGACCTACTTCATCGCAAGACAGCTCAGGTGGGCGGCGGGCGGCCTTATTGCCATGTTCCTGCTGAGCAAGTGGGACTATCACGACTATAAATATCTGACCATCCCGGCGATCGCGCTCAGCGTTTTCCTGCTGATCCTGGTGCTTATTCCGGGCGTCGGCACGACGACCAAGGGCGCGACGCGCTGGCTGTTCGGCTTTCAGCCGTCCGAGCTCGCGAAGGACGCGGTCATCATCTGCTTCGCGGCGTGGGCGTCCACGAAGTACCGCGACGTGCAGCACTGGAAAAAGCTGCTCTACCCATACGGCGCGCTGCTCGCGGTCTATGTTTTCCTGCTCGCGAAGGAGCCGCATAACTCCGCGATCATCATCACCTGCGGCATCGGTCTCATCATGCTGATCGCCGCCGGTCTGCGCATCTGGTTCCTCATTCCGGCAGGCATCCTCGCCGCTCTCGGCGCGTTCGCCTCGTATCTGACGTTCGAGCATGTACGCAACCGCGTGAATATCTGGCTCGACCCGTTCTCGGATATGCGCGACACCGGCTTTCAGGCCGCCATGGGTCAGATCGCCATCGGCTCGGGCGGACTGTTCGGCCGCGGCCTCGGCAACGGCATGCAGAAGCAGCTGTACCTGCCCGAGCCGCACAACGACTTCATCTTCGCGACCTGGTGCGAGGAGATGGGCCTCATCGGTGCGCTCGCCGTCATCGCGGTCTTCGCCTATCTGATCTGGCGCGGCCTGCGCATCGCGCGCTCCTCGCCCGACCGCATGGGCATGCTGCTCGCGACCGGCATCACCGCGAAGCTCGCCATCCAGACCATCATGAACCTGTTCGTCGTCACGGGCCTCATGCCCGTCACCGGCGCGTCCCTGCCGTTCTTCAGCTACGGCGGCACTGCGCTCATGCTCCAGCTCGCGGAAATGGGCATCCTGCTCAATGTCTCGCGGTATATGCGCATAGAGGCGCGAACAGAATAGCAAAAGCAGTTACAGACCGCTGCGGCGGGGGGGAGAGAGATCCCGTTCCGCCGCGCGGAGGGCTGTGAAGGGGAGACAGAAACGCGCTGTCTGCCGTTCAAAGCATTCCGCACATTCAGTTTTATATTCAGAATAAATTTCGCCTGCCGCGCAGGCGAGAGGGGGAAAATTTACGATGAGACTTTATATTACCGGAGGCGGAACGGGCGGTCATGTCACGCCCGGCCTCGCTATCGCACGATATTTTGAAAAGCGCCAGCCGGAGACGGTCATCCGCTTCGCCGGCTCGGCCCGCGGCATCGAGAACAAGCTCGTTCCGCGCGAGGGCTATCCGCTCGACGCCATCGAGATCATCGGCCTGTCGCGCTCGATGAGCCCGAAGGGCATCCTGCACAACATCAAGGCCGCAAAGCTCGCGGTCTCTGCGGTCGCGAAGGCGAAAAAGCTGCTGAAGGCGGCGCGTCCGGACTGCGTCATCGGCTGCGGCGGCTATGCGTCCTTCGCGGTCGTCAAGGCCGCGCAGGAGCTCGGCATCCCGACCGTCCTGCTCGAGGTCAACGCTCTGCCCGGCAAGGTCACGCAGATGCTCGCGAAAAAGGCGGACCGCGTGCTCGTCTGCTTCGAGCAGGCGAAAAAGCTGCTCGGCGGCGACGAAAAGATCATCCTGACCGGCGCGCCGGTGCGCGGTGAGATCCTCGCGGCAAGCCGGGAAAAGGCGCGCGCGAAGTTCGGTCTCGGCGAGAACGACCAGCTTGTCGTCTCGTTCTGGGGCTCGATGGGCGCGAAGTACATGAACGAGCACATGGCCGGGACCCTCGCGCTCGAGTGCAAAAACGGCGTTTCCTACCACCATGTCCACGCCACCGGCGCGGCGGCGCGCGAATGGCTGCCGAAAATGGCGCGCGAGCAGGGCGCGGACTTCGAGAACCACCCGAATATCCAGTACACCGAATACATCTACGACATGGCGGACCGCATGGCGGCGGCCGACCTTATCGTGTGCCGCGCAGGTGCGGCAACGCTCGGCGAGCTGTGCATGCTCGGCCGTCCGGCGCTGCTCGTGCCGTCCCCCTTCGTCGCGGAGAACCATCAGGAGAAGAACGCGCGCGCGCTCGAGTCGGCAGGCGGCTGCCGCGTGCTGCTCGAGAAGGACGCCACGCCGCAGAAGCTGTATGACGAGATCGGCGATATGCTGTCCGACCCGCTGCGGCTGCACGCGATGGGCGAGAACGCGACCGTGCTGGCGGCGCACGACGCGAGCGAAAAGATCTACCGTGAGATCCTCCGGGCGATCGAAAACCACGGCAAGTAAGGCGGAACACGCATGAATGAGAACAGAAAAGCGCCGGCGCCTCCGCGCAGAAAGCGACGGCGCCGGCCCGGAAAATTCAGACGCGCACTGCACGCCTTGAGCCGTGCGGTGCTGCTCCTGCTGCTGACGGCGGCGGCGATCGTGATGATGACCATCTTTTTCAAGGTGAACACGATCTCGGTCGAGGGCGCGGAAAAATACTCCGCCGAGGAGATCACGAACGCGCTCGACATCAGCAAGGGCGACAATCTCTATCTCTGGAACAAGATGAAGATGCAGGAGCATCTTCTCGAAAAGCTGCCCTATCTCGACTCTGTTCGTATCCGCAGGCATCTGCCTGACGCGCTCGTGCTGACCGTGACTGAGTGCCGCGCGGCGGCGGCGGTCAAGGCGGAGGACGGCTCGTACTACTACATCAGCAGCACGGGCAAGATCCTCGAGCAGAGCACCTCGGACGGCGGCCTTGCGGTCGTGACCGGCCTCGAGGGCGCACAGATGCAGACCGGCAAGGAGATCGCGCCGCAGACCGATGCGGCGGTGAGCGCCTATCTCGAGATCATGCAGACGCTCGGTGAGCAGCAGATGGCCGACGATCTTCAGTTCATCAATTTGCAGGAGCTGACCGATGTGCGCATCGGCTGCGGCGGACGCTTTGACCTGCGCATCGGCGCGGTGGACAGCGACCTGTCCTACCGCATCCGCTTCGCGCAGACGGTCATGTCCGAGCGGCTTTCTCCTTCGGACATCGGCAGGCTGTACTGGGACGATGAGGGCAGGATGCACTTTGTGCCCGAGACGGCCGAGGAGGTCGCGCGTTCGGGCAGCGTTTCGGGTGCGGCGGATGCGATGAACACCATCGCACAGAACCCGGACGGCGAAAACGGGCTGACCGATTCGCAGAAGAACAATGCGCAGACCTCGACGGACAGCTCGACCACGGACAGCAGCGATACCTCGGACAGCGCCGACACCTCGGACAGCACGGATACCTCGTCGGACGATACGACGTACTACGATGACAGCGGCGATGACTCGTATGACGACAGCTATGACGATTCGTATGACGACTCGGACTATTCCGACGAGTCGGATTACAGCGAATAACGTATTTGTGCAAAAAAAGTCCGCCAGCGCGCAAAAATGTGTGCAAACCGCCCTTGTCCGCCGCGAAAGGCGGCGAGGGACGGAAAACCGCAAGTTTTTTTTCACAGGTTCGCTATTTTCTGTTGCAAAATCGGGAAAATAGAGGTAGAATTATAACAATAGGGGCAGACTGTCCGCGCGGAGCGGCAGGGGCTGTCCGTCAAAGGCACGTTAAAAATTATCTGTACGATCTTTAACTATAAAACGGAGGATGTCAACAATGGGTTTTGAGTTTGAACAGGGCTTGGATAATGTAGTTAGTATCAAAGTCATCGGCGTCGGCGGCGGCGGCGGCAATGCGGTAAACCGTATGGTCGAGAGCGGCGTGCAGGGCGTTGAATTTATTTCGGTAAACACGGATATGCAGGCGCTGAACTTCTCTCAGGCCGGCACCAAGATCCAGATCGGCGAGAAGCTGACCAAGGGTCAGGGCGCAGGCGCGAACCCGGAGATCGGCCGCAAGGCTGCCGAGGAGAGCAAGGAGCAGATCGCAGCAGCGCTCGCAGGCACCAACATGGTATTCATCACCGCCGGCATGGGCGGCGGCACCGGCACCGGCGCAGCTCCGGTCGTTGCACAGATCGCCCGCGAGATGGGCATCCTGACCGTCGGCGTTGTTACCCGTCCGTTCGCATTCGAGGGCAAGAAGCGCCTCGAGCAGGCTCTGGCCGGCATCGACGAGCTCAACAAGAACGTTGACTCTCTCGTTATCATTCCGAACGAGCGTCTGAAGTACGTCTCCGAGCAGAAGATCACTTTCAAGAACGCCTTCGAGATCGCAGACGGCGTTCTGCGTCAGGCAGTAGCCAACATCTCCGAGCTGATCACCGTTCCGGGCTTCATCAACCTGGACTTCGCGGACGTTACCTCGGTCATGAAGGACGCAGGCTACGCGCACATCGGCACCGGCCGCGCTGCTGGGAAAGACAAGGCAGCCGAGGCTGCACGCATGGCGATCTCCAGCCCGCTGCTCGAGACCTCGATCGACATGGCGCACGGCGTGATCGTTTCCGTCATCGGCTCGGACGACATCGGTCTGGACGAGGTCGAGACCGCAGCTACCATGGTTCAGCAGGCGGCTCATCCGGATGCACACATCATCTTCGGTGCGTTCATCGACGACACCATGGATGACGAGATCCGCGTCGTCGTTATCGCGACCGGCTTCGACAACATCCCGAATTCCGCAAAGATGGACATGGACGGCGCCGGCCTTCAGCGCAAGGCGGCTCCGGCACAGACCGGCTCCGGCCTGTTCTCGAATGCTTCCGCTGAGGCTGAGCAGAAGCCGGCAGCAAAGCCGCAGTCCTCGAGCGACGTCGGCTCGGACGATGCAGCCTTCGATGTTCTGATGCGCATCTTCGACAAGGACCATCGCTAAAAACTGAATGGATTCAAAACAGCCCCTCGGGGCTGTTTTGGTCTGATGATACAGGTTAAATCTCTGTAAAATGAGAGATGGCTGAATTCCTGTAAACCTGAGAGAGAAAGGAGAGTGATCGCTGTGAGTACGGACCCTGGAAGTAGGGAGAACAATCTAACTCGCGGCGGCGCTTTCCGATAAGACCGCCGAAGAAAGGCGGTTTTATTATATGGTTGAATTTTTCAAGACGATCGACGGCAGGATCACGGAGATAAACGAATTCTCCGAGGGCTGCTGGGTAAATATGGTACATCCATCCTCGGACGAGCTGGCGCAGATCGCGCAGGCGGCCGAGGTCGAGGAGGAGTTCGTCCGTGCGGCGCTCGACCCGGAGGAAAGCTCGCGTGTCGACATGGAGGACGAGCAGCTGCTCATGATCGTCGACATCCCGATGGTCGAGAAAAGCTCGGTCGAGGACGGCGGTCAGCTGTTCAGCACCATTCCTATGGGCATCGTCGTGGCCAAGAGTGCGGTCATCACGGTCTGCCTCGAGGACAGCATCATCCTCCGCTCGATCGCGGAGGGCGCGGTCAAGGGCGTTCATACCGCGCTGCGCACGCGCTTTGTGTTCCAGATCCTGCTGCGCATCGCAGGCCGCTTCCTGAAAAATCTGCGCATGATCGAGCGCGACTTCACGCGCATCGAGAAGCGCCTGTACGACTCGCTCAAGAACGAGGAGCTGATTCAGCTGCTCGGCCTGAGCAAATCGCTCGTTTACTTCTCCTCCTCGCTCAAGGGCAACGAGGTCACGATGGAGAAGGTGCTCCGCGGCCGCGTGCTCAAGCTGTACGAGGATGACCGCGACATTCTGGAGGACGCGCTGATCGAGGTGCGTCAGGCGATCGAGATGGCGAGCATCTACTCGAACATCATGGCAGGCACGATGGATGCCTATGCATCGGTCGTTTCGAACAACCTCAACATCATCATGAAGGTCCTCACCATCCTGACCATCATCATGACCATTCCGAATATCGTGTTCGGCTTCTTCGGCATGAACATCGGCGAGGGACGGATACCGGGCGACTGGGTCTGGTGGATGCCGCTCGCGATCACCGTGGTCGGCTGCTTCTTCGCGTGGTATATGCTCAAGAAAAAGAACCTCGACTGAGTTTTCCCAGAAATAAAAGCACCCCCGGCGCAGAAAAAGACTGCGTGCGGGTAGTGGCGCATAAGACAGGTTTATAGCTTTAGAGAGAACAGCGTGGCGGAAGTCACGCTGTTCTGCTTTTTGATGCATGAGTGAGCATTTCGGCAATGATGCTCTCCGGCAGTTCTGCCTGCTCGTTTTCATAATCGACAGACAGCTTTTCAAATCGGCTATCATTGATTTTGCCGGAGATGTTGTTCTCATAGAGCCGTTTGAACAGACGGTCAATCTCTTCCATGCAATTCTTAGAAGAAGAGTAAGCACAGCTGCACTTGCGAAAAAACAGCGTGGGTTGACCGGGATTTCCTTGCAGAGCAGCAAGCAAATCCGGTGAGTACCCACACCGAAAAAACAGAGCGTTCCTGCTGACCGCCGAAACGCCCTGTTTTGTATTTTGGGATAGTCCCAAGCTCTTAGAGAAGATTATTTGAAATGATTTACCCATTGTAAAACCGGTTTTGTTTTGCTACAATGAATTTAAATAATGATTGCGCAGAGGTGAGTATCATGCCCCTTATCATCGTTCGAAACGATATCACGAAAATGAGCGTGGACGCTATCGTCAACGCGGCGAAGGAGTCTCTGCTGGGTGGAGGCGGCGTGGATGGCTGCATCCACCGTGCGGCGGGGCCGGAGCTGCTCCAAGAGTGCCGGACGCTGGGCGGCTGCCGAACCGGCGAGGCCAAGATCACCGGCGCGTACCGCCTGCCGTGCCGCTACATCATCCACACCGTGGGCCCTGTGTGGAACGGCGGTAAGTGCGGCGAGCGGGAACAGCTCGCCTCCTGCTATCGCACCAGCCTTGCGCTGGCGAAGGAGCACGGCTGTGAGACGGTGGCATTTCCGCTGATCTCCTCCGGCGTTTTTGGCTATCCAAAGGATCAGGCGCTCCGGGTGGCGGTGGACACCAGCAGCGAATTCCTCGCAGAAAACGACATGACGGTGTATCTCGTCATTTTCAGCCGCGCGGCGTATACGATCGGCAATAAGCTCTTCACGGATATCGCCGCCTACATCGACGACCACTATGTGGATGCCCACACCGATTCCCGCCGGGAGCGGATGCGCCGGATGGGCGTCGTAGAAAGCCGGATGCTGACCGCCTGCGAGGATGCGCCCATGGTGGCCTCCGGGCTGGACGAGGCGCTTGCGCATCTGGACGCCGGATTTTCGGAGACGCTGTTGAAGCTCATCGACCGCAGCGGCAAAAAGGACGCCGAGGTTTACAAGAAGGCCAACGTGGATCGCAAGCTGTTCTCGAAAATCCGCAACAACCCAGACTACAAGCCCTCCAAGCCCACGGCGGTGGCCTTCGCCATCGCGCTGGAGTTGAGCCTGCCGGAGACCCGCGACTTCATCGCCCGCGCGGGCTACGCACTCAGCCCCAGCAGCAAGTTTGATGTCATCATCGAGTATTTTATCATGCAGCGGGACTACGATATTTTCAGAATCAACGAGGCGCTGTTCGCGTTTGACCAGAGTCTGCTGGGAGCGTGAGGAAAAATATGCTTTTATAACGAAGGAGCGTAACACCATGGATGTACATCGAGCAAAAGAACTGTTGACGATTTTGGCGGACGGCGTTGATCCCTTGACGGGGGAGGTGCTGCCGGATAACCACGTGTGCAACAAAGGAGAGATCGTGCGGGCGCTGCACTGCGCCGTAGAGGAACTATCCCGCAGACGGAAAAAACCGCTGCCCGAAAACAACGGAAAACCTTGGACGGAGGAACTGGACGACGAGCTATG
>ENA-UOJJ01002074-UOJJ01002074.1-human-gut-metagenome-genome-assembly--contig:-CS66-NODE-2074-length-26593-cov-5.831600_pt1 | contig 26593 bp, 14 predicted proteins | sample MGYA00242343_ERZ723890 | MGnify/ENA metagenome assembly ERZ723890
TCTTCTCTGAGGGAGGAAGAAGGGCGTTCTTCGTGTAATTATTGATCATCGTCTTCGTGAGGATCTTATCGTCCGGGTAGCGCTTGGCATGTGCCAGCTTCTCATCCATAAAGGTCGTAACCTGATCCATATAGAGGTCAATCCCCGGAAGAGAGGACGGCTTGATGTACTGAAGACGGGAAAATTCTTCGATCAGCTTTTCAAATTCTTTTATGTGCTCCATGAAAACCTCCATAACACATATATTAGTAACTATTATAGTAACTATTCAGCGTTCCAGCTCGATTCCGCTTACGCTGCATCTCGCTGTGGCTTCTCGCCATATGGATTTACAAAAATGTATTCACTCATGCAAGTATGGTTTATACATTTGCTGTAAATTCGCATAGCTCTGAATAGTTACATATTATATAGTATTCAAAACCAGATATCAAGGGGTAAGCATTATTTTCAGAGAACAAAAGGAAGGGAAAGCACTGGATTCCTTCAAGGAAATATGATATACTGAATAAAATATTGCGGCAGGCTCCCCTTGGTGGGAGCCATTTTCTTCGAAAGAGATAAAAAGGAGGAAGCGTATGAACGCTATTTACGATACACTGAACGATAAACAGAGGGAGGCGGTCTTTACGACGGAGGGGCCGGTTCTTGTTCTGGCGGGAGCCGGATCGGGCAAAACGCGGGCGCTGACCCACAGGATCGCTTATTTGATTGAGGAGAAGCATGTGATGCCGTGGAACATTATGGCGATCACCTTTACGAATAAGGCAGCGGCGGAGATGCGTGAGCGTGTCGATGACCTGGTCGGAGCCGATGGCAATTCTGTGTGGGTGGCAACTTTCCACTCCAGTTGTGTGCGAATACTGCGCCGTCATGCGGATCTTCTAGGCTACAGCAATAATTTTACGATCTACGATACGGACGATCAGAAGACGCTGATGCGCCAGATCTTAAAAAAGCTGGATCTGGACCCGAAGCTTTATAAAGACCGGGCTATTCTTTCCCGGATTTCGGCGGCGAAAAATGAGCTGATTTCCAGCGCGGAGTTCCAGACCAGATCCGCGGGCAATTTCCGGGAGGGACGGATCGCGGATATCTATACGGAATACGAGGCACAGCTGAAGAATAACAATGCCATGGATTTCGATGATCTTCTGGTGCGGACGGTAGAGCTCTTCGAGAATTATCCGGATGTTCTGGAGGAGTATCAGCGGCGTTTCCGCTATATCCTGGTGGACGAGTATCAGGATACGAATACTGCGCAATTTAAGATCGTGTGGCTGCTGGCGAAGCAGCACAGAAACCTGTGCGTGGTCGGTGACGACGACCAGTCCATTTATAAGTTCCGCGGCGCGGATATCACGAATATCCTGAATTTTGAAAAATCGTTTCCCGGCGCTTCCGTGACGAAGCTGGAGCAGAACTACCGCTCCACGAAGAACATCCTGGCCGTCGCCAATGGCGTGATTCGTCATAACCACGGAAGAAAGGATAAGGTGCTCTGGACGGACAACGAAGAGGGCGATAAGGTGAATTATATCCAGTATGATACCGCTTATGACGAGGCGTACGGCATCGTGAAGGATATTGAAGAGCATCGCAATACCTTCGATTATAAAGACTGCGCAGTGCTTTACCGGACGAACGCGCAGTCTCGTGTACTGGAAGAAAAATTTGTGGCGAATAATATTCCCTACCGCCTGGTTGGCGGCGTGAACTTCTATCAGAGAAAGGAGATCAAAGACCTGATCTGCTATCTGAAGACAGTGGCTAACGGCCGGGATGATCTGGCGGTACAGAGAATCATCAACGTACCTCGCCGCGGCATCGGGGCGACCTCGATCAGCAAGGTAATGACCTATGCGGATCAGTACGGCATGAGCTTCTATGACGCACTGACTGACTGGGAGCATATCCCTTCTCTGGGAAGAGCCGGAGCGAAGATTGCGGAGTTTGTGCATCAGATTCAGGTGCTTCGTTCCCAGGCGCAGTTCCTTACTGTGAAGGATCTGCTGGAACACATTCTGGATGATACAGGGTATCGCGCGGAACTGAATGCGGAGAAGACAATCGAGTCTCAGACGCGTCTGGAGAACCTGCAGGAACTGATCAACAAGGCGGCGGATCTTCACGATGAGCCGGAGGATGCGGAGGCACTGGATCGCTTCCTGGAGGAGGTTGCTCTGGTCGCGGAAGTGGACAGCCTGGATGAGGATGAGAACCGCGTGGTGCTGATGACGCTGCACAGCGCCAAGGGACTGGAATTCCCCCGTGTGTATTTAAGCGGTATGGAGGACGGGCTCTTCCCCAGCATGATGTCGATTAAGTCGGAAGATGATACGGATCTGGAGGAGGAACGTCGCCTGTGCTATGTCGGCATCACTCGCGCGCGACAGAAGCTGACGCTGACATCTGCCCGCACGCGTATGATCAATGGCGAGACCCATGCGGAGATGCCCTCCCGCTTTATCAAGGAGATTCCTCCGCTGCTGCTCGACGTTCCAGGGAGGGCTGTCCGCCAACCCGCGGGAAGCGCGATGGGAGCTGCGTCTTCCTCCATGCGACCCGGTGCTCCGACGGCATCCGGCATGGGCACGAGCTCCTTTGGCGGAACCGGAAGCAGTGAGCCAGCGCACCTTGGAAGCTACCGTCCCCGCCCAAATGTGCTGAATCAGAAGAGTTCCGCCGCCTACATGGGGAAGGAATTCAAGGTAGAAAAGGCGGGAAGCCTGAACTACGGAAAAGGCGATCGTGTTCGTCATATGAAGTTCGGAGAGGGAACGGTCCTGGAGATCGAGAATGGGAAGCGTGATTACGAGATCACGGTATCCTTTGATCAGGCCGGCGTAAAGAAGCTATTCGCCTCCTTTGCGAAGCTGGAGAAGCTGTAATCCTGGCAGCAGAGCATCGAAAAAACTGAAGATTTTGAAAAGATTGAAAATTGGGTATAGTAAATTATAGGGAAAGATGTTATACTAAGTATGATATACAAAGCGGATATACAAAAATGAAGAAAGGATGACATGAATATGAGCAAAGTAGAAGAAATGTTAGCGACAAGCGGATTAAGCGGAATTCTGAAGAAGCAGGAAGAGAGCGACAAGACGAAGCGCTGTATCGTAACGATCCTTGCTTTGGTCGGCGTCGTAGTAGCTATCGCCGGAATTGCCTATGGTGTATATCGTTTCTTTATCAAAGATGATTTTGATGATTTTGACGATGACCTCTATTTCGATGATGACGATATGGAGGACTTCTTCGATGATGACGAGGAAGAGGAGCACACGGAAGAGTAATCTATCCGGGAGAATTCAGAAAAGGGTCGTCCGCAGACGACCCTTTTTCATTTGATATTTTTGGTTCGAAGATTTTTGGAGAGAAAGGACCCTTTTATATGAAGAAAGGAACAGTAGTTACGGGAACGGTGGAAGGCCTGTCTTTCCCGAATAAAGGCATTCTGACAGTGGAAGATTCCCGAATGGTGGTGAAGAATACCATTCCCGGCCAGGTAATTGAGGCAGTGGTGACGAAAAATGGCAGCAATCGCATGGAAGGCCGCCTGCAGCGTGTGGTTACACCATCCCCGCTGGAAACGGAGAGTCCCTGTCCCCATTACGGAGTCTGCGGAGGCTGTGCTTACCAGACGATCCCCTATGAGGAGCAGTTGAAGATCAAGAGTGAGCAGGTTCGTCAGCTCCTCACTCCGGTACTCGGAGAGGATTTTCCTTTCGAAGGCATCGAGGAAAGTCCCCGGCAGTCCGAATACCGCAATAAGATGGAGTTTTCCTTCGGTGATTTCGTGAAGGATGGACCGATGACGCTCGGCATGCACAAGCGGGGGAGCTTCTATGATATTGTCACTGTGGACGGATGCCGGATTGTGGATGAGGATTATCGCCAGATTCTGCGTGCCACACTGGATTACTTTACGGAGAAGGGCATTCCCTTCTACCGGAAGATGCAGCGCACCGGAGCACTCCGCCATCTTGTCGTAAGAAAAGCGGTAAAGACGGGGGAGATTCTGGTAATGCTGGTGACGACTTCCGCATACCGCGCGGATGAGGAGTTCGTATCCATGTTGCAGAAACTTCCTCTTAACGGTACCTATGCCGGAATTCTACAGGCGATCAACGATCTTCCGGCGGATACCGTACAGAGTCAGGAGACAATTGTGCTCTACGGTCGGGACCATTTTTATGAAGAACTTCTCGGACTGCGTTTTAAGATTACTCCATTTTCGTTCTTTCAGACAAATTCTTTGGGAGCAGAGGTTCTGTACTCCCTGGCCAGAGAGTATGTCGGCAGTGTGGACGGACAGCTGGTGTACGATCTTTATAGCGGTACCGGCACGATCGCTCAGATCCTGGCGCCGGTCGCAAAGAAGGTGATCGGTGTGGAGATCGTAGAGGAAGCCGTGGAAGCGGCGAAGATCAACGCGGCGGAGAACGGTCTTACGAACTGTGAGTTCATTGCAGGAGACGTCCTGAAAGTACTGGATACGATTACAGAACGTCCGGACACCATTATTCTGGACCCGCCCCGCGACGGCATCCACCCGAAAGCAATTCGTCAGATGGTAGGTTATGGTGTGGAGCGTATGGTCTATATCAGCTGCAAGCCCACCTCGCTGGCCAGAGACCTGCCCGCATTTCTTATGGCTGGATACTGTGTGGAACGTGTAAAGTGCGTGGACATGTTCCCTTTCACCAGCGGGGTAGAAACCGTATGTCTTTTGCGTCGGAAAAAGAATCACTGAGTGCTCGGTATTGAAAGGCGCGTATATTCATGCTATATTAGAAGGCAGAGCGGAAGGCGCTTTTTAAAGAAAGTAACGGCAGAAGATAAGTCACAGGAGTATAAGATGGCAGAAGAATTACGTACGGTAATGCCTTTGATTGGAAGTTCCTTTGAACCGGGGCAGGCAAAAAATACCGTGAAAAATATAAAAGACAGGGAGTTGGCGGATATTGCACAGGCAGAGCTTTTCTATTTCTCCGGACAGGCGGAGGCATGCTCGCAGGCAGTGGAAGCCTATCTGGAGAGCAGAGATGATTCTCTTCGACTTTCTGCGTGTCTGCTGTATACTTTTTCGAATCTGACGTTGGGAAATATAGCAGCCGCGCAGAGAGGGCGGGAAGGCATCGAGCAGATGATGAAGAAAACATCAGGGGAAGAGATTCCGGATGAGTTTCGGGCTTTCAGTGTTTTTTCGGCGTATCTGAACTCCGTGCTACTTCATATCCAGCCGAAAGGGCTGCCGCCGATGGAAGAGTACAGCCGGTATCTTTCGCCGGGACTGCGTCTCTATGCGGTCTATGTGCTGGCGCATCGCGTATATCTGAACGGAGATTACGAGCGGGCGCTGGGGATGGCGCAGTCGGCGCTGATGCTTTTGCCCGATTCCTATCCGATCGCTATGATTTATCTGTATTGTATTGTGTCCATGTGCCAGATTAATCTGAAGCAGACGGAGGCATCGAAGGAGAGCTTCATGACCGCCTGGAAGATGGCGAAGGCGGACGGCTTCCTGGAACCATTCATTGAGCATCACGGACTCTTTCAGGGAGTGCTGGAGTCCTGCATCCGCAAGAGTGAGCCGCAGCTCTATAAGGATCTGATGAACGGTGTGATTGCCTTCAGCCGCGGCTGGATGAAGATTCATAATCCTGTAACGCAGAAAAAGGTAACAGCTTTGCTCTCGCCGATGGAATTCTCGGTCGCCATGCTGGCCTGCCGGGACTGGACGAACCAAGAGATCGCGGATCACCTGGGCCTGTCGGCGAATACGGTGAAGCATTATGTATCGGCAATTCTGGAGAAGCTGCATGTGGATAAGCGGGATAAATTAAAAGAATATGTGAATCAGTAAAGTAAGAAGTAATTAAACTGCCGGGAAAGAATGTTTTCCCGGCATTTCTGTTCGGCATATAATGAAAAAAGGCACTTTTTGACCTGTGAACAGACGTTTTTTTCTTTTTAATCGCGCGGTATAATGATTTAAAACCATGCGGAATCAAGTCGAGTGGGGATGAATCGTTACAAGGCGGTTACCATCTGCCCGAAAGCAATAACACAAAGGGGGGTAAGGGCAATGGTCAGCTGGAGAATGGCTGAGAGCAGAGACAGAAATATGAGCAGAGAGGATGCTGTTTGTCAGTTGAAAGAGATACTGGCGGAAGCAGACACTGTGATTGTGGGAGCCGGAGCCGGACTTACCGTATCCGCTGGATTTCAGTATAAGGGAAAGCGGTTCTGGAAGTATTTTCGTGATTTTGCGGAGAAGTATCATTTTCGAGATATGTATGCCGGAAGCTTCTTTCATTTCCCTGCAGTAGAAGAATACTGGGCGTACTGGAGCCGGTACGCATATATCAGTCGCTATATGGATGCGCAGAGGCCGGTCTACCGGGAATTGCTGGAACTGGTCCATGATAAGGATTATTTGGTTATAACTACGAATGTGAACCACGCCTTTCAGAAAGCCGGATGGGATTCAGAGCGGCTGCTCTGCCTGAACGGAGATTTCGGATTGTTTCAGTGCAGCCGTCCATGCAGCCAGGATACGTATGAAAATGAAGAGATTATCCGCCGGATGGTTGTGTCGCAGGGATATGAGATTGGCGAAGCAGGAGCACTGGTTCTGCCGGAGGGCAGGCAGCTGAAGATGTTCGTTCCGCCGGAGCTGCATCCCTGCTGCCCGCATTGCGGAAGGCCGATGCGCGTGAATCTGCGCATGGAGGATGACGATACTTTCGTAAAGGATCAGAACCGGAAGCAGTCGGAGGAGCGCTATCATGCGTTTCTGCGGGAACACCGGGAGCGGAAGACGCTTTTCCTGGAACTCGGCGTCAGCTTCCGGATTCCGGCGGCGATCAAGTATAATTTCTGGAAGATGGCAGAAGAGTGGCCGGACGCTTCTTATGCATGCGTGAACCTGCGGGAGACCTACGCGCCGGATGAGATCCGCCATGCTGTCTGTGTACGCGGCGATATCGGAGAGACACTGCGGCAGCTGAAGACGCTGTAAATATTAGAAAAAGTATCAGGAAAAGAAGAAGCCTTTGCGACCGGTCAGAGATCCCGGACTCCGGTGCAGAGGCTTTTTTGTGTTCGGAAAATCAGGTGTTTTGAAATCATGTATTTCCGGGAATCGTATATTGACATCCGGAAAATGGGCTGATAGAATAAATGTGTTGACATGATGTCAGTAAAAAAACAGGAGGTTGCTGCGGAGTTGGAGAAGCCGCAGCAGAATCGTTAATGCTTATGTGGGCGATTATATTTGGAACGGCATTTCTGGCGGCCGGAGCGGCACTTGCCTACCTGGTCAGCCGTTTTTACCGGTTCCATTTTCTGGAGAAAATGGCTCGCGGGAAGAAGCCGGTGCGCATCCTGCTTGCGATCCTGTGTGTAACGGTGATTACCGCAGGGATTACGCTGGCGATGGGCGCGGTAAATACGATCATCTGTCTGCTGCATCTGGCGGTGTTCTGGCTGCTGGCGGATCTGATCTTCCGGCTGATCGCGAAGAGCGGGAAGCGCTTTACCCGCGCGTACTATGCCGGCGGTTTTGCAATAGTGATTACGGTGTGCTACCTGACAGCAGGATGGATTCTGGTACACGGTGTCTGGGAGACGGATTACGTGATCGGCACGGCCAAGGAGGCAGGAAAGGAAGGTCTGCGCATCGTGCAATTTGCGGATTCCCATATGGGGACGACGTTCAGCGGAGAGGAATTCTCGAAATATGTGCAGGAGATGCAAGATGCAAACCCGGATGTTGTGCTGATTACCGGAGATTTTGTGGATGACGGGACATCGAAAGCGGATATGATCGCTGCCTGTCAGGCGCTGGGGAATTTCCATACAACATACGGCGTCTATTTCGCGTTCGGCAACCATGACAAGGGTTACTACGCGGATTCCTACCGCGGCTACGGAGCTGCGGAACTGATCAGCGAGCTGGAGAAGAACGGTGTGACAGTTCTGCAGGATGAGACGGTTGCTCTTGGCGATAATTTCTATCTGATTGGACGGCAGGATCGCTCTGAAGAGACAGACCGCGGCGGGTCGAGAGCCAGCATGGCGGAACTCACAGCGGATCTGGACCCGTCGAAGTTCACGATTGTGATGGATCACCAGCCCTGCGATTATGAGAATCAAAAGGACGCCGGCGTGGATCTGGTGCTTTCCGGTCACACGCACGGCGGCCAGCTGATTCCGTTAAATCTGATGGGGCCGATGGTCAGCCAGAACGATCAGATTTACGGGATGGAGCAGCGGGAGAACACGAACTTCATCGTGACTTCCGGCATCTCGGACTGGGCGATCCAGTTCAAGACAGGATGCCATTCCGAGTATGTGGTGATTGATATTCAAGGATAAAAAATCCCGGATACAGAAGACTTTCGAAAGGAGAGAGTCATTGTATCCGGGATTTTTCTATTCAGGAGTTTTACAGATTTTCGTTCTTTAATGCCTCAACTGGGTCATCCTTCCGGATCTTGCCGGACGCGTACAGCATCGTCGCGAAGACCACGGCGAACACGCTTCCGACAGCGATCACGACGCTGTACCAGGGCACGTAGAAGCGCTGGGTGAGCGAGGATTTTACGGTAAGGTAGATCGCATAAGTGATCAGGAATGCGGTCGGAAGACCGAAGAGCAGGCTTCGTGAGCCGTAGATCAGGCACTCCAGGTTCATCATGCGGCGGAGCCCCCGGTTCGACAGTCCCACGGATCGCAGCATGGCGAATTCTCTCCGGCGCAGAGCAACATTCGTGGAGATCGTGTTGAATACGTTGGCGGCGGCGATCAGAGAGATCAGCGTGATAAACCCGTAGGCGAACACTTGAAGTACCAGAACCATCGTGCGCTGCGACTCATATTCAGCGGCATAGTCGGTCAGGCTGTAGCCTGCAGACTGCGAAGCATATTTGCTGCAGATCTGCTGGATCGCGTCTGCTGCCTCTGTATGGTTCTCTGCGAGTATGGAATAGTAAACCCAAGTGGATTCGAAGCTGTCGTCGCCTGCTTCCGAAGCGTCCGGGAACAGCACCTGATAAGCGCTGAGCGGATAGGCGATATACAGTGTGGAGCTTCCGGTCATATAGGACGGCTGTTCGCTGATGACCGCCTTTACCGACAGGCTCTCCGGAAAGCTGCCTTCCTCCGGGATATCTCTTACAGGAATTGTCAGCGGCAGCGCGGAGGCATTCAGGAGATCGAAGGAATACCAGTGGAGCTCTCCGCTTGTCTGATCCTGAACAGTTATTTGGCGGTGATTCAGCGCAATTCCGGAAGGAGATTCTCCATCCGCGTCTCCGACGAAATCCTCCGGGTTCAGGTTGTTGCTCTCACAGAGCGACCGGAAGGAATCTTCATCGAGAAAGAAGACGCGGATATAGCTGTCGAGCGACCAGCTGCCGTCCTCCAGCTGATAGGGGCGGATGACTTCCGGAAGAGTCCACACATCGGAGCTTAACATATCCTTCGTCGGGGCGATATCGACGGAGCGGGAGCGGTAGGCCACGCAGGAATCCACAGAGGAGAGTTCTGTGATATCCCGGAGCGCCTGCTTCATGGTATCATCGTCCGGCATCTCTGTCTGAAACAGAATATCCGGTCCGCTCCATCCGGCGGTTCCGGCCACACCCTGGACGGCGTCCATCAGGTAGGAGCAGAAGGAGGAGGCGGAGATGAACAGCACGATACTCAGAAACAGCGAGAAGATCGTGGAACGGTAGCGCTTCTTATTTCTCTTGAAATTCTTAACAGCCAGTACACCTTCAAAATGAAAGAGCTTCTGTGTGAGTCTGCCGACGCGCACATTTTTTTCGCGAATCCGGACATCCTTTGTCTGGCGGATCGCTTCGATGGGCGGGATCTTAACTGCCCGAACAGCCGGAACCCAGGCGGAGATCAGAGTCGTAATCAGGCAGACAACGGCAGCGAGGAAAAGTCCGGGAACGGAGATTTCCAGCCGCATCTGTACGCCCGCAGAGGCCAGGAACGTGAAGGAATCACGGAGCAGCCAGAGAGTGATGCCGATTCCGATACAGCCTACCAGCGCGCCGAGCGGAATACCGACGGCGCTGAGCAGGAGCGCCTCATAGAAGACGGTATGGCGAATCTGTTTCCTTGTCGCTCCGACGGACTTCAGAATACCGAACTGTCTTGTCCGCTCACTGACCGAGATGGAGAAGGAATTGTAGATCAGCGAGATGGAGCCAAAGGTGATCAGAAAAACCAGGATAGCCACCAGTCCGTAGAGCATCTGCGTCAGTCCGCCGTTCCGGAAGGAGCCGCTGTAGACCAGGAGATCGCTGTGATCGGCGCGTTCATAGGGGATATCCTGCGCGTTCATAATCGGGTAATAGCGGGACGGATGCGCGATCGTAAAGAAGAGATTATAGCTGCCGGTTCCGCCGCCGACCGTAAGCGCCGTGTAGCCGGGACTGTTGATCGTCTCGATGGAGTAATCCGGGCGGTCATAGATGCCGACGACGGTATAGGTCTTTTTTGTGGTATTAACAATAGTCTCACTATTTTCTTCGCCATAGAAAGTGCTGGCGGAAAGCTCGGTCTGATCCGCATGGGAGATCCGGCGTCCAAGATCCAGCGTAATCGTATCTCCGGTCGTCCAGTTCAGGTCTCCGTTATAGCGGAGATGAGCCGGAAGGATAATCTCGTTCTCATTCTCCGGCATCCGCCCGTTGAGAAGCCGCACCGCGACAAGATCCGTGTAGTTATCGCTCATCGACTCCACCAGGAGATAGGGCTTATATTTATTCTTTGTATCGATCTTTGCCCAGCCGACAAGCTGTGTGGAAGCGGTTTTCTTAAAGACATCGTTCTGCAGGAGCGAGTCCAGTTCGTCTGCCGGGATATCCTTATAGATGCCGTGGTAGCTTCCGTTTTCCAGAGTTTCCGAGCGGCGCAGATAGCTCAGGCCGCTGTTGACGGCCTGGATCACCGCCGTCAGCAGGGCCATGGACAGCAGGATGCCGATGATCGTTACGATCGTGCGGGAGCGGTTCTTCTTCAGGGACTGCCGGGTAAAGCTGTGAAAGACGTTCTTCATCTACTTTCCCTCCCAGATGCGCTGATCCCTTACGATTTTTCCATCTTCGATGGAAATGATCCGGTCTGCCTGCAGGGCGATCGTCTCATCGTGTGTGATTACAACCAAAGTCTGACCATAGACCTGATTGGAGTGCTTCAGAAGGCTGATGATCTCCTGGCTGTTCTTCGAGTCCAGGTTGCCGGTGGGTTCGTCCGCCAGGACAACAGCAGGCGCGTTCATCAGCGCGCGGCCGATGGAGACACGCTGCTGCTGTCCGCCGGAGAGCTGATTCGGCAGGTTATTGCGGCGCTCTTCCAGGCCGAGTGTGTGCAGAAGCTCTGACAGGCGTTCTTTATTGACCTTCCGGTTGTCCATCAGCACAGGCAGCGTCATATTTTCCACGACATTCAATACCGGGATCAGGTTGTAGAACTGATAGATCAGGCCGACATAGCGGCGGCGGAAGATGGCCAGCTGATCCTCATTCTGCGCATAAATGTCCTGGCCGTTCAGCCAGACCTTACCCTCCGTGGGCCGGTCCACGCCTCCGAGAATATGGAGCAGCGTGGATTTTCCGGAGCCGGACGGCCCGATGATTGCGACGAATTCGCCTTTTTCAATCGAGAAAGAAATGTCATCGACCGCGCGTACCTGGCTGTTACCTTTCCCGTAAATTTTACTCAGATGTTCGATTTTCATAATTTCCATAGGAAAATACCTCCTTATGAGAACCAGTATAGAAGGGGAAAGTGACAGCACGGTGACTCCTGAAGAATTTAAGTGTCGGAGTGTTTCTATAACATTTCTATATGACACTTTTATAGAAGCGGATGGTGAAGCGTGCGCCGCCTTCCGGGCGGTTCGACGCGCGAAGCGTTCCATTCTGCGCAGACAGAATCATGCGGGAGAGAGCAAGACCGATACCGATACTCTGGGAGGAAGAAGTCTTTCCTTTATAGAAACGCTCGAAGAGGTGCGGAAGATCCTCCGGAGAGAAGCCGGGGCCGCTGTCTTCCGTCAGGATTTCCGTATAGATCGGAGTTTCGGCGGCGGTGATCCGGATGGTTCCTCCGACTGGCGTGTGCTCCATGCAGTTCTTCAGGATATTTCCCAGCGCTTCGCTGCTCCATTCCGGATCGCCGGTGAAGCTTTCGTTCTGGCACTGAACGATCAGCTGCTGCTCCTTTAACTCCATGGAGATCAGCAGCGGGGAGGATGCCTTCGTGATCAGGTTGGAGACCGAACAGCTTTCCTGGCGGAACTGTACGGTTCCGGCGTCGATCCGGGAGATTTTTAAGAGGGCTTCGATCAGCCAGTCGATCCGCTGCAGAGATTTCTTAAGGTCTCGGGCCAGCCGCAGTCGGTCAGCGTCGGAGATATTCTCGCGGGTCAGCATGGAAGCCGTCAGGTTCAGACTGGTGAGTGGTGTGCGCAGCTGATGCGAAATATCAGCGATCGCATTGCTCAGGTTCACCTTCTCCTTCTGCAGAAAGTCAGTCTGCTCCCGCAGGCGGATCGTCATCTTCTCAATCTCGCTCTGCAGAATCGCAAGCTCGCCCTCCTGACTTCTGGTAATCAGGATCTCATCCTGACCGTGCAGAATCCGGTCGATCTTCCGGCTGAGCTCCTCCATGGCCTGATAGCGGTGAAACGCCTGCCACAGGTGCAAAACCATAAAGAGAAGGCCGGAAATCAGGGCAAGAGCGCCCGCGGCGAGAGCAATCCACAGCCCGATGACGGTTAAGAGGAGCGTCAGAAGAAGGTGCGGGAGCAACTCCTTTTTCATATCCGGATTCTTTAACAGATTCATAAGAATATCCTTTCGAAAAGTGTGAAAACGAAGTCGTGACGGAGTTCCGAAGCGTTATCAATATGCTGCGGGATCAGTTCATACGGTAACCAAGACCGCGAACCGTCTGGATAATGACCGGCTTCGCAGGATCGCGCTCGATCTTCTCCCGGATGCGCTTGATATAGACCGTGAGTGTATTGTCGTTGACATAGTCTCCGGCAATATCCCAGATCTCTTCGAGAAGCCGGGTGCGGGAGAGAAGAATACCGCGATTTAACAGGAATACCTGAAGAATCCGGTACTCCAGAGCGGAGAGAGGGATCTCCTCGCCGTTTCGGCTGACGATCCCCCGGTCTGTATCGAAGAGAAGATCTCCGATTGCAATCAGATGATCCTGATCGCCATAGCGCCGTCTGGCATTCCGGATGCGGGAGACCAGCTCCCGCGGGCGGAAGGGTTTCGCAATATAGTCGTCAGCGCCCAGGTCGAGCCCGGTGACAACGCTGGCCTCATCGCCGGAGGCGGTAAGGAAGATTACCGGAATATCGCGATCCGCTTTTATGGCACGGCATACCGCATAGCCGTCGCCGTTCTCCAGGGAAATATCGATCAGAGCGAGATCGAAGCGGGCGGAGCGGTAGGCGTTTACAGCTTCCTGCTGTCCGGGAACACTGGTGATGGAGAAGCCCTCGCCGGTTAGAAATTCGGTCAGGCTGTGAATAATACCGGGATCATCTTCTACTAACAATATCTTCATAATGATGTCCTTTTTATGTTTTGGTTTTGCGTTTTGCTTATGCGCTTTTCTATGTGCTTTATGCTGCCTTTTTTGTATGTTATCTTTTACGATAGATGGGTTTGAAAGGTTTGTCAAGGGAAGAGTATATTAAGGGAAGAGTGGCTCTGGTGTCCGGACGGCGAAATGTGTGTTGCATTCACTTCCGGGGTAAGATATACTATAAACGTCCGGACAGGCAGGAAAGTCTGCGAAAACAGGCAGGAATGTCTGCAAAGACAGGCAGACATCGGAGAAAACAGAGCGATGAAGAGAAAAATTTTCAACATTATTCAGATTGGCGACAAGAGCAATCGCGTCAGCCGTGCATTTGATATATTCATTACCATAACGATATTCGCGAATATTCTGGTTACGTTTCTGCAGACTTTCGAGGAGCTTTCACGCTTCTCTCTGCTCTTTCACTTGGTTGAGGGAATTACGCTCGCGATCTTTTGTGTGGAGTATGCACTTCGGATCTGGACGGCGGATTATCTTTATCCGAACCGGAGCGAATGGAAGTCGCGGTTCCATTTTTTGTTTTCTTTTGACGGAATCGTGGATCTTCTTACAATTATCCCAGCGTTCTTCCTGTCAGGCTTTGTGATCTTTCGTATGCTGCGGGTGGCACGAATCTTTCATCTGTTCCGCCTGAACGCAAAGTATGATTCATTCAATGTAATCACAACCGTACTGTATGAGAAGCGCAATCAGATCATATCCTCGGTATTTATCGTGATGATTCTGATGTTCGCCAGCAGTATGTGCATGTACAGTGTAGAGCATGAAGCGCAGCCGGCGGTCTTTCGAAATGCGTTCAGCGGGATCTGGTGGAGCATGTCCACACTGCTTACCGTAGGTTACGGCGATATTTACCCGGTGACAACGCTGGGGCGCTTTATGGCGATTGTGATCGCATATCTGGGCGTCGGCGTTGTAGCGATCCCTACCGGTATTATTAGCGCCGGTTTCGTGGAGCAGTACCAGCGGAAGAGCGGAATCTCCCGCATGAAGAACGCAGACATCCGGGAGATCGCAGAGATTTTTATAGATAAGCACGACGCAGGCAAGACGATCGAAGAACTGGAATCAGCTGACCAGATCACGGTATTCCTGATCCTGCGGGACGACCTCTCAATCCTTCCGCAGAAGGATACAAGAGTAAAACGGAATGATATTATCATTATCCGCGAGTTAGAAGATAAGTAGAAAAGTATTGATTTTTTGGGGAGGAGAGAAACATGGCGAATGCAATTGTAACATTAAAAAAAGGCGAGGGACGCTATCTGAAGGCGGGCGGCCCCTGGATCTATGATAACGAAGTGGCAAGTGTGATGGGAAGTGTGGAGGATGGAGATATCGTCTTGGTACACGACTTTGACGGATACCCGCTGGGACGCGGTTTCATCAACCGGAAGTCGAAGCTGAGAGTCCGCATGATGACGCGCGATAAGGATACAGAGGTGGATGAAGCCTTTATCCGCATGCGGGTGAAGAATGCCTGGGAGTATCGGAAGCACGTTGTAGATACCAACAGCTGCCGTCTGATCTTCGGCGAGGCGGACTTCCTGCCGGGTTTTGTCGCGGACAAGTTCTCAGATGTGATTGTAGTACAGTCTCTGGCCTGCGGCATTGATCGCTTTAAGATGATGATTATTCAGGCGCTGAAGGACTGCCTGGAGGAGGATGGCATCCACATTCGCGGCGTGTACGAGCGCAGTGACGCGAAAGAGCGCGAGAAAGAGGGATTGGAGCGTGTCAGCGGATTTATCGGCGAGCCCTTCGACACGAAGGTTGAGATCGTGGAGAATGGCGTTCACTATATGGTGGATGTGAAGGACGGACAGAAGACAGGATTTTTCCTGGATCAGAAGTATAACCGCAAATCCATCTGGAAGCTTTGCTCCGGCGCGCGTGTGCTGGACTGCTTCACGCATACAGGATCGTTCGCTCTGAATGCCGGTATGGCAGGCGCGGCAAGCGTTATCGGTGTGGATGCTTCAGAGCTCGGTGTGGCGCAGGCGCGGGAGAATGCGGCGTTAAATCATCTGGAGGATCGGGTTACATTCCAATGCGCGGATGTCTTCGAACTGCTGCCGGAGCTGGAAGCGAAGGGAGAGAAGTTTGACGTCGTTATCCTGGATCCTCCTGCTTTTACCAAGTCGAGAAGTTCGATTAAGAATGCGGTGAAAGGCTACCGGGAGATTAATCTGCGTGCGATGAAGCTGATTAAGGACGGCGGTTTCCTGGCGACCTGTTCATGCTCACATTTCATGGATTATGAGTTATTCACGAAGACGATCGGTCAGGCGGCCCGCAATGTGCATAAGCGTCTCCGTCAGGTGGAATACCGTACACAGGCACCGGATCATCCTATCCTCTGGTCAGCGGATGATTCATACTATCTGAAGTTTTATATTTTCCAGGTAGTGGATGAGAAATAGACGTTTAGATTTTCCAGACAAGTATGGGAAATTTCTGCACAGGGGAGGATAGCAGGAATGAAAGAGAAGAAAAACGAGAGGTGCCTGCGCAGCTGCCTTCTGCTGGGGCTGGCGATTCTGCTGGTCGGCTGCGGCGTCAGTACGGAGGGCACTTCGGTGCTTCAGATGTCGGCGGAATCGGGAAGCCGCACTGCATCCGGAGAGAATACAGAGTCTGAGGCAGCCGATGCAGATACGAAAATGGAAAGAAATCCGGTGGAGACGACGGTGATCCTTACGCATACGATGCCGGAGAGCAGCGAGCTGCACCGGGCAGCGCTGTATTTTAAGGATACGCTGGAGGATATTTCCGGCGGCAGCATGACGGTGGATATTTATGCGGATGATTCGCTGGGAAATATCGAAGATGTGAACTATTTTATGAATGATACGATCGATATGCGCTTCGGCACTGGGCCGGTACAGGCGATTCCCAGGATTGCGTATTTCCCTCTGATTCAGGACATATCGATTGAATGTATGTGGGAGGCGATGCAGCCGGGGACGCCGATCTGGGAGCTGACCAGCCAACAGGCGGAAGATGCGGGGGCTCTTTTTCTCGGCGTATTCCCGGCGACGCCGAGGCTGCTGACGAGCAACCAGCCGATCACTTCCGTTGATGATATGAAGGAGCTAAAGCTGCGTACCTTCAGCAACACGATTGAGGCGCAGATCTGGCAGGCCTTTGGTGTGGAGACAACAGCGCTTCCGATCCGTCAGGTCTCTCTTGCTCTGAAGGAAGGCGTCGTGGATGCGGAGGAGAATCCGATCAGTGTGATCGAGGCGTACCGTTTCTATGAGAATCAGAAATATGTGATCCGGACGGATCACCGCTATTACATGGATGCTGTGTGGATGAGCCAGAACTTCTTCCGAAGTCTGCCGGAGGAGCAGCAGAACTGGATTCTGGAAGCAGTGAATCAGATGCTGGATCAGTATGATGTGGATCACAGTATCGAGTATGAGCAGCAGGTGCAGACTGAACTGGAAGAGAAAGGCGTGGAGTTCCTGGATTTCCCGGATAGCGAGAAGCAGAAGATGCGGGAACTTGTCGGGCCAGTGATTGAGGAATACTTCGGAAAGGAAGCGATGGATCAGCTCTGGGATGCGTTTGTCGAGTCAGTAGATCATGTCTATTAGATGAAATAAGAATAAAAGGAAAAGTCCCTGAAGGATATCGGCGGTATATGCGCGAAATATCCTTCCAGGGACTTTTTTCATCGGTTTTATCGGTTGCTGCGGCTATTTATGCAGATACGTATCCCGGTACTGACCGGGCGTGAGCTGCATGATCTTCTTGAACGAGCGGATAAAGCTGTTCGGCGAGTTAAATCCTGCCTTGAAGCCAATCTCCGATACGGTCAGGTTGGTGCTGGTCAGGAGTTGGCAGGCATGCTGAATTCGACAGGAGCGCAAATAATCGGCGAAGCCCTGTCCCAGTTCCTGAGAGAACAGTGTGGACAGATAAGGGCTGCTGATTCCGACATACTGAGCGGTGGAATCCAGAGAAAGGTTGCTGTCGGCTAGGTTCTGCTGGATATATTCGCGTGCGGTCTGTACATACTGGTAGCCGCTTTGACGGTTTTGTGTGTCGATGCTGAGAAGAAGCTTCTTCAGATAGGCGAAAATCTCATTCTTCTCAGGGACGCTTAAAGGGCGTTCCTCGAATCCGGGCAGGAAAAAGGCCGGCGGCTCACTGATAGTCTGACGGTTCTTCAGAATCTGCTCGGTCATCGTGTTATAGAGTGTGTGCAGCAGCGATTCCGGAGAAGGCAGCTCTTTTAGTGACTGCAGAAAGGTTTCAACCTGTTGAGTGAAGGCTTCCTGCTTCTGATTGCGGGAATTCTCCAGGATCTGCTGCAGCTGCACCTGATAGTAAGCATCGTTGACAGATTCTTCAGTTGCCGCCGGTTTCTTCGCCTCGGCACGGTAATAGATCTGATAGCTTAAGTCCTTGCAGGCTTCTTCCCAGGCGAGATTTAGTTCTGTCAGGCTGGAATACCGGTGACATTCTCCGATGCCGGGGTAATAAGTGCGGTTCCCGATCATATGAAGAATTTTTTTGCGGCATTCACGCACCAGGATGGTGATATGTGCGCTGGAAATTTCCTCCGTAAAACAGAGCACACCGGCGATCATATCGTTCGGCATTACGAAGAAGCGGTAGGAGCGGCAATTATTCTGCCAGAAATCCTCCGCAAGTGTGCGCAGCTGGATGCGGTCGATCAGGACGTCCGCATCCTCCGGCACAGGGTCGGAGCCATAATCCGGTTTCAGACTGAGAATCGTGTAATGACTGTCCACCGGAAAGTTCTCCAGGAAAGCGCTCCATGTGGGCGCGTTCAGACGATTCTCCGGTACGCCGTGAAGCAGAATCTGCGACAGCAGTCGGGTCTGAACCTCCGGCTGAATGCGGGAGAGCATCTGTGCCATTTCTTTTTCGTTGCGGGCTGTATTGGTATAGATCCGTGTGATCGTCTCCAGCTCGTTGCCTTTTTGGGCTTTTTGGCTGCCAGAAGCGAGTGCAGACTGGCTGTTCGCCTGCATAGTGGCTGCCAGGTGCTCGATCGGCCGGCAGATCTTTTGTACGAAGTATCCGGCCAACAGGAAGAAGACTCCAAGGATTACGATCAACATCGGGATCAGATAGGGCATTCCGGAGAAAAAGACGGAACCAAGGATCGTGGAATTCATAAAGGATACCAGTCGGCAGTCGGTCATCTCAGAGATCTGAAGGCAGATATCCGTATTCTTCTGGTGCGCACTCTTGTAGAACGAACAGGAAGAATACGTAGCGATCAGTGATCCGGCTAACAGCGCTTTTTCTTCCGGGTAATTGTAATAGGAAGAAAAGAGTGCGTTCCCCTGGGAATCGTAGAGATAAATCGGAGAGGAGCCGCCCAGAACTGCGGATAACGACTGATACAGGGCATCGGAATCAATCGTCAGCAGCAAAGTGCTGATATGCTTGGCAGTCGGGTAGTTCTGCATCAGATACAGCTTTCCGTCGCGGCAGATCAGGTCAGCGTCCTCATGGCCGTCCACATCTTTCCCCATGGACTGTGAGATGTCAGAGACCCAGGTATGCTTTGAATCCTCCAGGGAAAGGAATGTTCCGTCTGGACAGAGCACGGATTGGTTGCTGTATATAATCAGCTGAATGTCCTGAATCAGAGAATTTGATGTAATCAGCTGTGTCATTGCGGCTGTCGTCTGATACAGGCGACTGAAGTCTTCGCGGTCGGGTGCGGTGATCATACTGGTTACATCTGTGTTGTGCAGTAATGTATTCATCTGTGCCTGCATCTGCACCAGCTGCGTCCCCAGCAGGTTATCCACGGCGGTCAGGCGGGAGGCTGTCTGTGACTGCGCGTGTCTGGTGTAACTTGTCTTTGTCTGCATATATAAGAAAATATACGTCACTGCGCACAGCAGCAGCGAGGCAAGGACAAAGAGTAAGGTAATGCGGAAGGTAAGGCTTCTTGCGGAAAAGGAATGTTGTTTTTCCTTTGTATTCATAGAATAATCTCCTGAAAAGAAAAAAATAGATGCTTCTTTATCCTATTATAATAAAAATTAACAAAAAAACAACTATATAAGCAATGAAAAAAATATACATTATTTAAACTTATGAACAATTATTAAAAAACGGTACAAAATGAAAAGAAAAAGAGATCATCGGATGATTTGGAGATTTTTTCCCGGAGGTTTTTCTGGTAGGATAAAGCCACGGTAACTATTTCAGAGCCAGGCTCGTACATTTATTGCCAATTCACACGGCTCTGAAGTAGTACATGATGAGAGGAGGAAAAAGCATGGGTAAAAATCGACTTCTTCAGAAGCGGATCATGGCCTGCGTAATGGCAGCGACCATGGTGGTGCCGTCGAACGTAATGGCGTCACCCTATCAGACGGATGAAGAGAACCCCACCGCATGGGAAGCAGCAGCTGATGATGCGGAGGCAGTCCCGGAAGCCGAAGAGGCTCCTGTCGAAGATGTGGTTTCTGAGGAGACAGTGGACGCAGAGGCTGTGGAGGTACAGGCAGCAGACGAGGAGAACGCGTTGTCGATCGCGAATGTGGTAAGCATTCAAGCGACGACGAAGCCGAACTTCTACGGTCAGAGACTGTATCAGATCACGATCCAGTTCAGTCAGAACACGGACATGACCGATGCGGACAAGGCAGAAAGCTACGGCGTATGGGACCGCAGCTACACGGACGGCTCTTTTGAAGAGGGCAGCGCAAACATTACGGACATCATGGTGGATGACCACACAGTTACGCTTACGTTCTCCCAGGAGCCCGCGAACAATAAGCCTTTCGGCATGCTGTGCACGACGTCCTGGAACTATGCGAAGAAAGACGGCAGTGACAAGTACAACACCGTAATCACACAGGCGGAGAACAAAGCGGCGGCAGCCGGTGAGTTCGCTTCCTATGCCTACGGCGGATACCAGACGAGAGATAATCTGGATCTGGTGGTATTCATCGGTGGTAAGGGCGCTCTGAATGAGGAGACTGGAAGACCGGAGGGCGGCATCGCTCTGACCGACGGCTTCGGCAACCGCGTAGGCGGAACCGCATGGGAAGATACCTATAATATTGACCTGGACGAGTTCACGCTAGATTACTTCGATCTGGCTGTAAATCCGGACAAGTACTCCGAATTCGATGGTAAGATTCCGGTATACTACTATGTACCGGACAGCTATGAGGATTACTACAAGGATTCCGAAGAGGGAATCACACTGGTATTCTACAATACCGGACTTGGTACTTCTTATTATGAGAAGACAGATGCGGACGGTAATGTGGTAGCCGCCAATATGGGTACCAACGTAACCTATGACAACTGCGTATCCGCATGGAAGAAGCTGGCGGAAGACGGCGATATTTCCAACGATGTCATCATCGGTTCTGCGGATGTATACTCCTCCAAGAACCCGGATGCCGGTCAGGAGCTTGGCCGTATTCTGAAGTGGTTCACGGAGAATTACAACATCAAGAACGTGGTTCTGGAGGGCAACTCCAACGGAACCAGTATCTGCAGCGAAGCGCTGAGACAGTATCCGGATATCGTGGATGCTTTCATTGTAAATAACGGCTGCATCGCTACGGCAAACCGCACCACCTTCAAGAACAATGACGAAGGCAAGGAGCAGTACAACTGGTCGGATGAGGATATCCAGGCGATCGTGGATAACGGTATCTGCTTCTGGGTTCTGAACGGTGAGCAGGACTTCATGGCAGACCCGACCTATGGCCTGCATTCCCTGGAAATGATGAAGGAACTCTACAAAGAGGCCGGTTATACGGATGAGTGGATCAAGGACAACCTGAGATCTTCCATGTACAAGGACTGGCAGTTCTCCACCTGGGGTGTGAATCATCATTCCTGCATCAAGGTAACTTCCTGGAACTATCTGACGACTCCTTATCTGGATGTATATGAGGATGGTGTAAATCTGGAAGTTGGCGCGACTTATAAGGTAGATCCCGGCAGCAATAAGTTTCATCTGGATCTGGCGAACATGGAATTCACTACTTACGGTGACAGCGTCAGCGAGTGGGCTCTGACCAGAGGTACGGAAGGCCCGGCAGCTATCGACGCGGATTCCATCAAGGAGATCAGTGTGGATCTGAGCCAGGCGGCACAGCTTCCTCTGACCGGTTACTTCACCAAGAGTATCGGCGAAGACCGCAGCGTGAAGTTCTATATCTCTGAGAACGCTTCCGTTCGTTCCTACTTTACCGTAGTTTCTGTTCCGGACGGCGTGGACACCACGAAGTTCCTGGAAGAAAGCGGATGGCTGGATCTGGCGGAAGAGCGCGGCGAATGCCTCTTCATTCTGGAGCCGGCAGACGGCAAGTGGGGCACACAGGCAGAAGAGCAGGCATATGTCGATGCTGCCATGTCCTTCCTGAAGAAGCCTGTAAATGCGAACAATGTAAATATCTTCGGTTCCACCTTCGGTGAGTTCTATCTGGCAGGCCTTGGCGGCGGCGCAGCAGCGCTGGAAGCATGGGCAGCCGCTCATCCGCTGGAAGTCATCGCTCAGGTTTACATGAACGATGAAGGTGTGGACAACGATTATCTTGACACCGTGAAGGATGTTGTATGGGACGGCGACGAAGGCGTATACACCAGCTTCAAGGATACCGTAACCGCAAACCTGACCGAGGATGAGATGATTACTAATAAGGACATCCCGATCCCGACCTGGCTGGCAGGCTACGGCAAGGACAGCGAAGCTTACTGGCTGCAGGCGAATGACTGCAAGGCAGAAGCAGCTGCGGATGATGTATATGGAAATGTTTACGCACAGAAGGATGACTCCAGGGCATGGGCGACTCTGTCCGCAGGCCCGATTTCGAAGGTTGCTGTATCCGGAGAAGTCAAGGATGTTGCGGCAAGCACCTCCGCGGTGGCTGATTTCCTGTATACTTACACCCGCTATGAGAATACGGTTGCTTACGCAAACTCCCTGGCATACCGTATGGATTACAGCGCAGCGCGTGTAGAGGCTCAGCAGAACGCAGCAGACGGTTCCGTAAAGGAAAGCCTGACCGGCGTGGATGTAATCGGCACTGGCAGCACGAAGATCGACGGCCACGGCACGATGACGGTTGGCGTGATCTCCTTCGCAGATATCAACGGTGACGGCCAGAATGATCCCCGTGAGTACTATATGTACGTTCCGGAAGGATACGAAGGCAAGAAGCTTCCTGTAGTATTCATATGGGCAGGCGGAAGCCAGACCAACAACATCTTCTTTGACGCAACCAGCTGGGGCCAGGTAGCGGATGAGAACGGCATTGTTCTTCTCTTCCCCGGCGAGAACCAGACCACCAATCCGGTAGGTGTAGGTTATGTTCAGTCGAAAGAGTTCTATGACGCGCTGATGACTGTACTGGCAGAGAAGGTAGACGGTAATGATGCTTCCATCGATTTCACCCGTATCTACTCCACCGGTCAGTCCGCAGGTTCCGGTACTACGACCGGCTTCATGGCAAGCAACCCGGAGATGTTCGCGGCAATCGCTTCCACTTCCGGTATCCCGGCAGCAGCGACTCTGCAGCAGGGTACTTACGCGATGGTTCCCGCTTACACCATCTTCGGTGAAGGCGACATCGACCACAACACTCCCTGGGATGACACGATCGGCGACAAGGTTGACAGCTGGGTAGACTACGTTCTGACTGCAAACAGTCTGGGCGAGCTTCAGCCGGAAGATAAGACTGAGTCCACAGTAGCCGGTGACTATGATCGCTTTATCACTCACTACTGGAGAAACTCTCAGGGTATCCCGCTGTTCCAGTTAGGCCGCACGCTGTATCGTCAGCATAACTGCTACCTGAGCGAGATGAGCCTGATGTGGGATTACCTGGAGCATTTCAGCTACGAAGTATCCGAGAGCGGCAAGATCACCCGTTACTACAGTGAGTCCGCATTTGCTGAGGACGATGCCGTAGTAATCAAAGATGATGCTAACGCTCCGAAGTCTCTGGACGGCGTAGCAGCTCCCTGCTACGATTACACGGATGCGAACCAGCTTCCGATGACCGGCTACTTCTCCAAGACGCTGGCAAGTGGCCGTCAGATTCAGGTTTACATTCCGGGCGAAGCTTCCTGCAGACCTTACTTCCATGTAATCGCTGTTCCGAACGATGTGGATGATGTCTACACCTTCCTGGCAGAGAACGGCTGGTTCGACCTGGCAGATGAGAGCGGCGAGTGCCTGTACATCCTGATGCCCGGCGAGGACGGCTGGAATGGCGGAGAGGAAGAACTGGCTTATGTAAGCGAGGCTCTGACCTGGCTGAACACTCCGAAGGCAGACCTTCCGGATCCGGATCACGCGAAGAATGTGAACTACTGGTCCGCATTCGGCGAATGGTACTTTGTAGGTTATGGCGAAGGCTGTGCTCCTCTGGAAGCATGGGCTGCCAAGAATCCGATCTTCGTAATCTCTCAGGTATATGTAAACGGTACCGGCGCTGGCCAGAGCTATCTGGACGCAACCGGCGATACGGTATACCCGGTAGGTACGAATGGATATGATATCACACAGGATGTCAAGACCCGTCTGGAAGCAATGGGCGAGTCCATGATTAAGAATAAGGATATCCCGGTTCCGACCTGGTTCGTTGGCTATGCAGCTGATGATTACAGCGTATCCTACTGGAAGGGTGTCAACGGCTGCGAGAGCAGAGGCGTGAACGGCGTCTTCTCTCAGGCGAAGGATTACACTCCCTGGCAGACTCAGTACGCAGGCCCGATCTCCAAGGTGGTTGTAACCTCCGGTGAGGCGGATGGCGCGGATATCTATGGTTTCAATACGTATTACACCCGTTACGACAACACTTCCGCATACGGCAATGCGCTGATGAGACGCAGTGACTATTCGGATGTCATCGTAGCAGCACACAGATCCGAGGATCTGTACGCAGAGCAGAAGGTAACCATGGCGGACGGCAAGACCGGCACCATGATCTGCGAAGTAAAGGAAGTATCCGGCGAGCTGAGAGAGTTCCTCTATTACATCCCGGATTCCGCAGTACAGAATAAGAACGGCGCGCCTCTGATCACTGTATGGGCCGGCGGCAGCCAGACTTCCATCATCTTCATGGATTCCACCTGCTGGTGGGAGACCGCGAATGCGAACGGTGTAGCCCTTGCATTTGCTGCTGAGCATTACAACACTTCCGTAGCAGTAACTCCGGCTGAGTGTGATGCGTGCTACAAGCACATGATTTCCACCATGAAGGCGTGGGATGAGGAAGGCAAGTTCGATATCGACTTTACCCGTGTATACAGCACCGGTCAGTCCATGGGCTCCATGGAAAGCCAGCAGTTTGCACAGGAGACTCCGGAGTACTACGCAGCAGTAGCTTCCACTTCCTTCTTCCAGGCATATCCGGATACTCAGTCCGGCAAGTCCATCCCGACTTACTTCCTGAATGGTGAAGGAAATGGTAAGGATGATACCGGTACCGCATACGACGATCGCTGGAACCGTACCGATGAGTGGCATCAGTACTTCCTGACCGTGAACGGCTTCGAGTATCAGAATCCGGAATATGACGCAAATGGCAACATGACGAAGCTTGGTGTACCGATCTCCGAGCCGGTGAAGACCGTATCCGGTGATTACAACCGCTTCGAGACTTATACCTGGTACGATGAGAATCAGGTACCGCTGGTACAGTACACCAACTCCCTGTATCGTCCTCATAACTGCCTGACCACCGAGATCCCGATGATGTGGGATTACCTGGAGCACTTCAGCTCGGTAGTAGCAGAGGACGGCACGGTAACCCGTTACTATAGCGCATCCGCATTTGCTGAGGATGATGCGATCGAAATTCTGAAGTCACTTCAGGATGAAGTAACTGACATTGATTACACGATCGTTAAGAACTTCTACGGTTACAAGGTAGGCGAAGTTACCGTAACCTTCGAAGAGGATGTAAATGCAGACAAGCTGGCAGCTGCCGACTTCACCCTGTATGATCGTGGTTCCGCAAATCCTTACTTCGGCGAGGTAAAAACTTCTGATGTTAAGGTTGATGGCAATGTGGTAACTCTGACCATCGATCAGGGCACCGATAAGACTGCTGACCGCAGCCGTAACACCTTCGGCGCTATGACTACCACTGGCTGGTACATGGATACTGAGGGCAACATCTTCTTCGGAAGTGAAGACGCGAATGACGAACTGGGTATCGCAATCAACCCGAACCTGACCGGCAAGAGCTGCTTCCCGAGAGAAAACCTGGATCTGATCCTTTGCGTAAATGGAACGGATATCGAAGATGGTATCAAGTCCACCGACGGCCACGGCAACCTGCAGGAGGATTCCGTATGGGATGAGATCACCGACGAGTCCGGCCTGAGCGACATCAAGCTTGAGATGGTAGATCCCGGCTGGAAGGCTGAGGGCTACACCATCGTCAATGAGATGGAGAAGACCGAGGGCAAGGTTCCGGTACATGTAATCTATCCGGAAGGTTATGACAAGAATCGTGCTGAGAAGTACCCTGTAATCTTCTACCAGGCTGGCGGCGGCGTATGCTACTGGGAGCTGACCGATCTGAATCAGGCAGGCGTATATGCACCGGCAACCAACCTGGGTGACAACACAGTATACGATGTCATGATGACCAAGTGGCATGAGGCAGTTCCCGAAGCCATCATCATGAGCGTAAACGTACATTCCAATCTGACCGAGTCTCCGAGAGAGATCGCAGGTGTTCTGGATTACGCAGTGAAGAACTGGAACGTAGATCAGGACAAGATCGTAGGCGTAGGCAACTCCATGGGAACCCTGATCACCTCCGAGCTGATTCGTATCCGTCCTGATCTGGTAACCGCATTCGTAGAGTGCAATGGTAACCTGGGCGGCATGGCAAGCGCAGTTAAGCTTGACGGTACTCTGGCAAACAGCAGCCTTGGCAACTGGTCCGAGAAGGAA
>ENA-UOJJ01002076-UOJJ01002076.1-human-gut-metagenome-genome-assembly--contig:-CS66-NODE-2076-length-26577-cov-9.286705_pt1 | contig 26577 bp, 23 predicted proteins | sample MGYA00242343_ERZ723890 | MGnify/ENA metagenome assembly ERZ723890
GCGCAGGTAACAGACGAAGAAGAGATCAAAGATTTGATCAACAACGGAAAAGCAACTTTTTATATCGGATTTGATCCGACAGCAGACAGCCTTCACGTAGGACATTTCATGGCACTCTGCCTGATGAAACGTCTCCAGATGGCAGGAAACAAACCAATCGCTTTAATCGGTGGCGGTACCGCAATGATCGGTGACCCGTCCGGACGTACCGACATGCGTCAGATGATGACACCGGAAACGATCCAGCACAACTGTGACTGCTTCAAGAAACAGATGAGCCGTTTTATCGATTTTTCCGAAGGAAAAGCATTGATGGTAAATAACGCTGACTGGCTGATGGACTTAAATTACATTGATGTTCTCCGTGAAGTTGGCGCTCATTTCTCTGTAAACCGTATGCTCACTGCTGAATGCTACAAACAGCGTATGGAGAAAGGCTTAAGCTTCCTGGAGTTCAACTACATGATCATGCAGAGCTACGATTTCTACACCTTATACCAGAAATACGGCTGCAACATGGAGTTCGGCGGCGATGACCAGTGGAGCAACATGTTAGGAGGTACTGAGCTGATCCGCCGTAAACTCGGAAAAGACGCTTACGCTATGACGATCAACCTTCTTTTAAATTCTGAAGGCAAAAAAATGGGAAAAACCCAGTCCGGCGCAGTATGGCTTGATCCTGAGAAAACTTCTCCATTCGACTTCTTCCAGTACTGGAGAAACGTTGCAGACTCTGACGTATTAAAATGCATCCGTATGCTGACTTTCCTTCCATTAGAGGAGATCGATGCAATGGAAAGCTGGGAAGGTGCACAGCTCAATCAGGCAAAAGAAATCCTTGCATTTGAGCTGACCAAATTAGTTCACGGGGAAGAGGAGGCAAACAAAGCAAGAGAAGCTTCCCACGCACTTTTTGCCGGTGGCGGAGATTCCGCACATATGCCAACCGTAGAGTTATCCTCTGCTGATTTTGCAGACGGCGATATGGATATCCTGTCTCTTCTCGTAAAAACAGAGCTCGCTCCATCCCGTTCCGACGCAAGACGTGCCGTAGAACAGGGCGGTGTCTCAGTTGCAGACGAGAAAGTAACCGATATCAGGACCGCCTACAATGCAGATTCCTTCGGCGCAGATGGACTTGTTGTAAAACGTGGTAAAAAGAAATTCGTGAAAGTAATCGTAAAATAATGAACTGTATCATAAGAAATGCACAAATGAGCGACTATGACTCCGTCGTCCGCATCTTAAATCAGGGGCAGGCGCTTCATATAAACTGGCGTCCCGATATTTACAAACCCAATGATGCGCTTCTGCCAAAGGCAGTATTTGAGGAAATCGTAAAAGGCGATACTTTCTATATTGCAGAAAATGAAGGAAATGTGATCGGAATTTTAGAACTTATCTTCCGGCATATTGAATCTCCTGCACAGGTGACACGGGACATTGTTTTTATCGACACAATGGCGGTTGACGAACCTTACCGCGGCATGGGTGTCGGACATCTTTTCTTTGAAAAAGTAAAAGAGATAAAAGCAAAAAAAAGGCTGGAAGGCATTGAACTTCAAGTAAATGCTAAAAATCAGGCCGCTTACGAGATGTACTGTAATTACGGATTTACGGAAAAATCCATTAATATGGAATTACTGTAAAAACTATATTTACCTAAAAAAGGACACATACCTCTGATGCTATTACGCATTATCTGGTATGTGTCCTGGTTTTTATCTTCTTTTTATTTTATTGGTTGACATAATTTTTAATCCACTTTACTGCATAAAGAGGAATATTCGTCATCCAATCCTGCTCTCTATAATCCGACATTGATGTTCGGACTGCATAAGATGGTTGATACTTTTCACAAAAAGCTTTCAAACTCTTTGCTTTCAGATTTTCTTCCGCCTTTACTTCAATTGGAATAACAGATGTTTTTCCCTGAACTAAAAAATCAATCTCTCCCTTGGAATTTTGCGTTGAATAATAGTAAGGTATCACTCCGACATCTGATATTAACTGCTGCAATATATACTGCTCTGTCAGTGCTCCCTTAAATTCAGTAAAAATCTTATTTCCTTCTATAATCACTTTTGCATCCAGATCTGTCATCGCTATGAGCAATCCAATATCCACTAAAAAAAGCTTAAAAGCATCAAAATCAATATATGCTTTCAATGGAAGATCCGGTTTTTGAATCCGCTGTACTTTATGAATCAATCCACAATCCAATAACCATTGAATAGCCAGCTCAAAATCCTTTGCCCTGCTCCCCTCGCGTACCTGTCCATAAATATATTTTTTATTCTCTTTTGCAAGCTGCATTGGAATCGAATTCCACACAAGATTCAGTCTTGGAACAAGCTTTATTTCAGCATGTTTTGAAAAATCCTGCTGATAATAGTTAATAAGATTTTTCTGAATCGCACGAACACGATTATAATCCTTTTTTTCCGAAAAATCTTTTACCACCTCTGGCATCCCACCTACAAAATAGTATTCCCTTAAACGTTCTATATATTTTGTTTTGAACACTGTTACCATCTGCGTATCACAACTGTCTAACATGGAAACAAATTGTTTTTCTCCCATTGCGCACAAAAATTCCCTAAAATTCAGCGGATATAAATCAAGAAAATCTACCTTCCCGACTGGAAATGACGTACCCTGGTGTAATGCAACTCCAAGAAGTGATCCTGCTGCAACAATTGCATACTGAGGTGCATTTTCATGAAAATACTTTAATGATGTAAGTGCTTTTGGTACTTCCTGAACTTCGTCGAAAATGATCAGCGTATTCTCTGCCTCAATAGAAACTCCTGTCTCAGCACTGATCGCCAAAACCAGTCTTTCAATGTCTAAATCTCCTTCGAATACCTGTTTCATACGGGCGTTATTATCAAAATTAACATAGGCTGTCTTCTCAAAATACTGTTGACCAAATGTCTTCATGATCCATGTTTTTCCGACCTGTCTTGCCCCGCGAATAATCAATGGTTTTCTATTTTCATTCTCTTTCCATTCTTTCATTCGTGATAATGCAAATCGTTCCATGAGCCTTCCTCCAACTCCTATAATCTATAAGAAACCATTAAATTATTTCCATATATCTGCATTATAAAATTCTACCCCACAGGTGTCAACATTATTAAGGATGTAAATATGTGTTTAATCAACACTTTTAAGGACGAAAAATGTATAAACATATCATTTCTTTCGGCGAATCGATGAGATTTCCTCTCGCAGCTACCAGTTCCACATGGCAGAGTGCCCTTATTTCTTCTCTCCGCCAACCTTGCGGAAGTTATTGAAATCATTCACGACTTCCCGAACACACCAGACCAGTGTATCGAATGCGCCTGCCTCGTACAGATTGATCAGGATCATACCAATCGGGATTGCAAGGATCATCCCCACAACACTGCCCACCCTGTAACCGATGAACATGAATAACAGCGATGCAAACGGATCAAGTCCTACGGAATCGCCGATCAGCTTCGGCTGTACGATCTGGTGCACGACAAGAGAGACCACATATAAAACGATCATGCCGACCGCCATCTTGTAATCTCCGGTAAAAAGTTTGATAACCGCCCACGGACAGAGCACTGTTCCCGTTCCAAACACCGGAAGCATATCCAGAAACGCAATGCCAAAGGCGATCAGCCATGCAAAATCTACCCGGAGGATCAAAAGACCGATCAGAAGAATGACATAAATAACGCCCATGATCTTAAACTGTGCTTTAAAATAGCCTCCTACCGCATGCACAAGCTGTTTATAGATACGTTCTGTTTTTGCAAGGAATCCGGCAGATAAATGTTTCTCCACCCCGGTGATCAGTTTGTCTTTATCTGCAATAAAAAAATATGCTGCAAGCAGTCCTACGACTATGCCAACGATCATATCCGGCAGGCTTTTGGCAAATTCTCCGATTGCCCCAAGCGTTGCAGAATCTGAGCTGGACACAAAATTTGTCAAAAAATCCTGAATTGCAGTTCCGATGGCACTTAAATCCACATTCTGCGTAAATGGCAGTTTTTCCAGCAGCTGCTGAAGCTGATCGATCGCCTCAGAAAATTCGGTTCCGGCATTGGCAGACATCGTTGGCAGATACGCCATAAATGCTCCGATTCCTTTCGCAAGCACTGTCCCTGCGCCATAACAGGCCAGCACTACCAGACCGATGACCAGCACGATCATGATGACCGAACCATATTTCCGGTTAATTTTGATCCGTTTCTCCAGAAACTTCACCATCGGATTTGCGATCATCGCAAAAATCATTCCCACCACAAACGGCATAAAATAGATCAGCAATTTTGGAAGTAATGTGAACGCAAAAATCAATAAAAACACTGCCCAAAGCAGATTGCATGCAATTTTTAAATATTTTGTCCTGAAATTGCTCATAACTTCTCTTTTTCCTCTCGATCAAAAAAACTTTTCCATAGATAATTTTTTATAGATTATTTTTTATAGATTATTTTCCATAAATTGCTTTCTATTTTAACACATTCTTTTTTTGAAAAAAATATATTCCCGAATCTTTTATACTTTCTTTACCAAATCTTTATTTTTCCGCCATAAGAGCTGCTCCGTGTCCTGCAAATAGAGTTTAAATCTTCTTTTTTACAAGAAAATGGTTTGCAGCCGTAACCCCGGCTCCTGCCAACAAAAGAAAATAGAAGTTCAGTCCCCTGCTGATCAGCATGGATGGGATCAGACTGCCCTTAGAAAATACCGGTGCAAAGACTGACCGATACATCAGTTCGGTGATTCCCTGCGCTCCCGGCAGCGGAAGCATATCCACCGCAATGTAGACCGATGCCTGTAATAGAACTACCTCCTGTATGGAAGTCCCCGCCTGTCCAAGTCCGAGATATACCATATAAGTAAGCAGAAATACACTACACCTCTGCAAAAACGTCACGGCGATGACCACTATTAATTTTCCCGGATGCTGCTTCAGCCAATCCACGGCATTTCTATAGTTTCCCGTAAATGTCTACACCTTATCCATGCGCTGTGGATTTGCTTTCCAGATGTCGAGCCGGATAAACTGCTTTTCCACCCACGCCCAAACGACAATCATCCACTGTGGAAAAAGCATTGCGGCAAGTACAACTGCAACGGCAACCGTGTTCAGCGCAAGCCCCAGCAAATATAATGGAAAAAAGGACTGCAGCTCTGTTTTCAATGCGCCGCCGCAAAAAAGTAACATTCCGACACCTAAAACTACCAACACAATTTTATAAATTACTGCCACCGTCATAAGCACTATGGTACTGTCAGAACCTTTGTTTCCATCTTTGTTCATATAATAAAGCTGCACCGGCTGCCCACCTGTTGCGGATGGTGTGATGCCCGAATAAAAAAATCCAATAAACGAATATTGGATACAACGCCACAGAGAACATACCTTTTCTTTTCCAACAACACAGAGAACTGTTGTCTGGCTGTCTGTTTTTTTCCGCATGGATGTGAGCAGATACCAGATCATGCTGCCCTCTGCGCAGACAAAAAATAACGCCAGTCCTGCCGCTGCAATCAGGTACGGAACTGACATATTTTTTACTGCCTGATAAATTTCTGACAGATTCTGTCCATGGAGTAACGTATAAAAAGTCAAAAACATAATCCCAAGAAATAAGACTGTCTGCAAGATTTTCTTTTTCATATCCACGTAGCCACCTTTCCTCTTTTTTGGACAGAACTGTTACGCAATTTTTTCAACAGCACAAACCGTTTCTTCCTGCACAGACATTTCCACTAATTCTCTCAAACTTCCTTCAAAAATCCGTTTCCGTCCAAATTTTTCCATGAAATCCTTTGGTGTCACAAGGGAAAAATGTTTTTCCCAATGACAGACGCCGTACTCCTCTAATACCCGTGCCACGTAGGAAGAACAGGTGTAATGGTTTTCCTGGTAAAATGGAATGTTCCACAAAATAAATGGTAATCCTGCAACTGCATAATGATAATGAAATCTTTCCTGCATAGCCAGACGCAGTTCCTGACGGATTGCCTCCTTTTGTGCAAGCGAACACTCAATACTACACACCATATAATCAGCCGTTGGAAACACCGTTAAGATTTTTCTTTTATCCTCTTTTTCAAATCCGGCAAACAGCGGAACCGCAGGATTTCTGCGTCCCACACTGTATGCCTCCTCAAGTTCCGCATCCATCGAAAGAACCACATGAATATACTTCTGTTTGATGACCTGCCGTATCATTCCGGCAAAAAATCCCGGTGTATCTACAAATGCAATATAAATCTGTGCCATATCTTTATTCCTCTGTACTTTTTTCTTATCACTGGAACTGATAAATTTTTCTTGCCATGCGGTAGCCGCCGACTGTGATTTTTCCACCTAATCTTCCCGGCAGATAAGTAAGACCGCTTAAGGTAGAACATCTTAACCGGTAATAAAGTATCCTGTCATAATCCTTCACCTGCTCCCACATCCTTTTACGTTTCTGGAACGCCTCCTCTGTTTTGATCAGAAGAAGATGGATTGAAGAAATGGACAACATGATCGAAATATTGCGCATCATGTAAACGGCCAGTTTTGGATACATTTTTTTCACTTCTCTTAAATCCACACTTTTTGCAACAAGCTCTGTCACGCGGATCTGCTGGTCGATACGCTTCATCAGGACTTTCTCGTTGACCGACTGATCTTCCCTTCCAAGGTAGTAATGATACAGGTCAATATCCATGTAGTAGAGATTCTTCGCATACGGAAGCGGCTGATAGGAAAACAGGTTATCCACATAAAACGTGTGCTCCGGCAGTTTTACCCCCGACTGTCTCAATACTTTCGTCTGAAACATAAGTGCATGCATAATCAAATACTGCGATGGATGAAAATGTCCGATTGTGTTCCAGTTGCACATTTTTTCAGTTGGAAATACATTTCTGTAATTCATCGGTTTCTGGATTCCCTCATCCAGATGATCGTACACATAATTACAGATGATCAGATCCGGGAACTGTGCGACTTCAAAACTTTTTATTTTATCTAACATTTTCAGATAAGCATCACGGTCGAACCAGTCGTCGGAATCCACGACTTTATAATAAAGTCCATGCGCCAGCTCCAGCCCTTTGTTCACACCGGAACCATGACCGCCGTTTGGCTTATGCACCGCTTTTACAATGTTTGGATAAAGCATTTCGTATTCATCTGCGATCGCACCTGTCCGGTCGGAAGAACCATCGTCAATAATGAGGATCTCGACATCCTCGCCGCCCACCAAAAGTGAATCCACACATCTTCGCATATAATTTTCTGAATTGTAACATGGGATTGTAAATGTGATATATTTCATTTGGAATGACCTCCGCTATACTCTGTAACATTTTTACTGTTACCGAGTATAACGGTTCATTCTTAAAATACACATGGATTATTCTAAAGAAAAGGTAAAGATTACCTATACAAAATGTTAAATTTTCAATAATTCGATCATAAACAGCCAGACCAGTCCATAATAAGTAACCACTGCTACCAGATCATTCACGGTTGTGATAAGTGGTCCTGACGCGACCGCCGGATCGACTTTGATCTTATGGAAAAGCAGTGGGATCGTTGTTCCGACAAGGCTCGAGATCACCATCGCAAGCATTAAGGAAACTCCCACACAACCTGAGATCAAAAACGAATAGGAAAGCGCATTTCCTTTTATGAAACACACATAGAGTCCGATAAATACAAATGCCATAATTCCAAGAAACAGTCCATTTGCAAAACCAATGCGCATCTCTTTCAAAATCAGTCCAAACTTATCTTTCCGGTTTAAATTCTCATCCATCAGCACACGGATCGTCACCGCCAGCGACTGGGTTCCGACATTTCCTGCCATATCTAAAATCAATGACTGGAAACACATCACAATCGGGATCACTGCAACGACCGTCTCAAAAATTCCGACAACCGAAGATACCACCATTCCCAAAAACAGCAGGATGATCAGCCACGGGAGACGTTTTTTCATACTCTGAAACGTTGTCTCCTCCAAATCTTCTTCTGCAGTAAGACCGGCTAACTTCGCATAGTCCTCTCCCATCTCTTCATCCACGGCTTCCACGATGTCGTAAGCTGTGATGACTCCTAAGATTTTTCCTTCCTCTGACAATACCGGAATGGAATCCTCTGCGTAATCTTTTAACCGTTCGATACACTCACTGATTTTCTCATGTGCTCCCACATACGGATAGGAAGTCGAGATCAGATTGTCCAGATCCTGATAATCTCTTGCCACGATCAGGTCTTTTAAGTCGATTGCTCCATAATACTGCTCATTTTCATCTACTACATAGATCGTTGAGATATTATCGTTCTCTCCCGCCTGACGGATCAGCTCATGCGTTGCCTGACGGATGTTCAGATTCTTTCCTATGACGATAAAATTCGTTGTCATTTTGCTACCGATCTCATCATCTTCATAAGATAAAATCAGTTTTACATCTTTTTCCGCATCATCATCCAGCAGATCGACGATCCTGGTCTTAGTGTCCGCATCCAGATTCTCCAGAACATCGACCGCATCATCGGAATCCATCTCCGAAATGACTCTGGCAGCATTTTCCAGGTTGATCTCCTGCAAATACTCTGCCGCATCCTCGGTATAGGAAAGGATTTCCGCAATATACTCCTCTCCAAGCAACGGATAGAGTTTTTTTCTTTCCTCCGGTGTCATCTGCTCCATTGCATCCGCAATGTCGCTCTCATGATAATCGGAGATTTTTTCGAGCAATTCTTCTTTTCCAAGATTGCTTCGGAATAATGTTAATAATTCTTCTACATAAGTCGGTTCTTTTAATACTTCTTTTTGCATTTCTGCCTCCTGTTCTCCCTGAAAAAAGGGCATAAAAAACCACCGCTTTACTTCCAAGCAGCATGTGTAAGTTCCTGCTGTTATAGTTCATGACAATAGATTGTCCGCGAAGCGTGCACTCTATTGTATAGGCATGTAAACCGGTGGTTTCAGAAGGCATATTCTATTATCACAGAGGTCAGACGCCCACAGACATCTGCCCTGTGCCAAAGCATTCAGAAAATCCATCGGTTTTGTTCTTTCGCCCCGCACTATCACAACTGTCCATGAATGTCACCTCCTAAAAAATTTCCATTGCTATTATATAATCGTGACCGGAAATGGTCAACTCATTTCTGCCTCATTTCTATCTGTCTTTCATAAATGCCTCAATCTCGTCCGGATCACGGATAATTGCCTCTGAGAGACACTCACAGCCGTTCTCTGTGATCAGAAGATCATCCTCGATACGGATTCCAATCTCCCATTCGTCAATGTAGAGTCCCGGTTCATCAGTAATGATGGCACCCGGTTGTAATGTTTCATTGCAAGCCGCTGTGACATCATGCACATCGATTCCAAGATGATGGGATACGCCATGCATATAATAAGTATCAATCTCGTCCTCTTTTTCGATCAGACCGAGTTTCATGCAGCCTGCTGCAAGCACTTTCTTTGCAATCTCATTTAACTCTTTTAACGTCATGCCCGGTTTTGCAGTCTTTGCAACCTCACGGTTTGCAGCTAAAACAATGTCGTAAACCTGTCTCTGGCGCTCTGTGTATGTTCCGTTTACCGGATAAGTTCTTGTGATATCTGCGCAGTATCCGCGGTATTTTGCCCCGAGATCCATCAGCAGTAAAGAACCATCCTCACAAATGTCAAGGTTTGTGTCGTAGTGAAGCATGGTTCCGTTCACACCGCTTCCTGCGATGGTAGGGAATGCAGTTCCCTCCGCTCCGTTATAGCGGATCATGTATTCAAAATCAGCCTGTGCCTGATATTCTGCCATTCCCGGCTCTAAATGTTTCATCACATACTGCAATGCTTTATCGGTAATGCCGATCGCCTCCCGCACAAGTGCTACTTCATCCCCGTCTTTTTGCATACGCAGTTCTGCGATCACCTGCGAAATATTTTTCACTGCATGTCCCGGATATTTTTCTGCAAATTCTTTTGCTTTGATCATATTGTAATCCGGCATGTCCTCAAACTGATATCTGTAACAGTCAAAATACAGGCTGTCGATATCTTCCCTTGCCATCATGCGGTCAACAGCGCCCTCAAAAGAATCTAAAAACATCACATTATCGATACCGGAAATCTCTTTTGCCTCATCCACTGTCACTTTTCTTCCGTACCAGCGCTCCTGTGTCGGGTCTGCTTCTTCGATAAATAAAATCACCTGCTCCTCTTTCAATGTCTTTTTCATCAAAAGAATCATATGGTCTCTTCTTAATCCTGTCAGATAAAAAAAGTTTCTGTCTGCCTCAAATGGTGCATATTCATCTGCACTCACATGGCTCTCAATCCCGGAAAATAAGATCAACGCTGACTGTCTCTCCATTTTCTCAAAAACCTGTTTTCTTCTCTCTGCAAAATTCATGGTTGTTCTCCTCTTTTTTCAATCATCTATTGACAGAAACTCAAATCGTATTTTCTGTCATAATAAAGGCAGGTTCTTTCATCTCTGAAAAAGCCTGCCCGAAAAACTTATTGGTTGTCACCTATGCCTCTGCGCTCATCTGGATTCTCGTTGTGATCTCTTTTACTTCAGCCATCAAAGCAGAATACATCTCCATCTCGATTCCAACCGGCGACATATGCGGATGCTCCTGTTTCATACGGTATGCCTGTACCAGTAAACTTCTCTTCACATCTTCAAGTTCTAAAAGCTGCTCTCTGCTCATAACCAATCTCCCATATAACATATTTTCATTTGCAGTGCACTATATCTCGTACGTGCGCCTCAACTATAATAGCATATATGGTAGATTTTAGCGCATGAAATTCATCGGCAAAAGTAACAATATTTTTTCTGACATTTGGCACATTTGTCTATTGCCTGAAAAATTTTCATCACTTTTTACAATTGCATCAGCGTTTGCAGTGCCTCATTTTCTACAATACATTTTCCGTGTTCTTTTATAAATGCAATTTGTCCGACCTCAGCATAACGGCAATTGTTATATTCTACAATTGTAAACGCAAATGGCCGTAATTCTTCCCTTGAAAAATGGATCAGATCCATCACAAGATAGTATTTTTGTTGGAATTTATAAAGACTGCTTGTAGGCATTTTTTCTGTAAATGGTGCCAGACGGATCAATCGCAGCATTTCATCCAGACTGGAAAACTCCAGACTAAACGGAACCGATGTCTCAAAAATTTCATTGTCCTCTTTCTGCTCAGTACCATTTGCATCTTCTGTCTCTGTCTTTTTTGCATCCTGGCTGTGCTTTGCCTTATATTTTTCGAGGAAATCATCGATAGCACTCTGTTTTTCCTCTTTATTCATCTGCCGAAATTCTGATAATTTTTCCGGTGCGAGCTGGTTCATCAGCTGTCCGACCGTATCCACAAGATTCTTAAAACTCATCTCGGAATCTCCGCCAAACGTGATCGCCATGCTGTGATCCTGCAAAAGTTCTGCCTTCACTACCGGTGAAATATTCTGCATACTGATATTGCCCTGCTCCTCTACCAGTTCCACCACCGCACGCATAAACTCCTGCGTCACCTCGGTATTTCCAATAATCTCATCAATATTGTATCCCATTTCACGGATTTCTTCTTCAGACAGTGCACATCTGATCTTATTTTCACCTAATCTCTCAATTTCCATATGTATTACCTTCTAAAACATCTTTCCGATGCTTTGCAATCCAAAAATACTTTATACCTTTCGAATGGCTTTGCATTCTTGGAATGCTGTTTCTTCTTATAAAGAATATGTTGTTATTTTCACAGCTATTATCCTATTTTTTTATGCATTTGTAAATAGGGTTTCGATTCCACATATCTGCCACAAAATAGGTCAATGCTGTCCATGTATACACGGAATAGAAAATGCCGTACTCATCAACACCGTCCTTTAAAATTTTCTGCGCCTGCTCTTTTGTCAGAAAAGAAAAGCCGTCAAAACACTCGCTTCCCTCTGCACCGTCCTGTGACATACCTGTCAGAGTATCCCGGTTTAACACGATTTTCACAAGTGCGTTGCTCTCATCCGTCATTCCCGGTGTGCTGAAAAGGCATGGATTGATCACTTCCAGTTCATCTGTATCCAAAACCTCAATTCCGTTTTCTTCTTTCAGTTCTCTTTTCGCAGTCACAAGCAATGGTTCGTCTTCCTCTTTATCTGCCGGATCGATCAGTCCCGCCGGGACGCTCAGCAAAAATTGTCCTGCCGGATACCGGAATTCACGATTCAGCAGGAGCTTGGGCTCACCGTTGGATGGATTCCAGATCGTGATGCAGCTCACCGCATCCGGAAGCATATTTTGAAATTCTTCCGTAGACTTCACTGCCACAAGATCATCTGCGCTCCGTCTTGTTGCATTATAGTAATGTCTGCCCTCGGCATACTGAAGATCAAATACTTTGATAAACTTTGTTTCCAATAGAGTTTTTATATTCTGTTTTTTGATTGTTGGACGCATGGCAGGCTCCTTTCTTATTCACAATTATTTACACCCGATAGCGATTCAGGCAGGAATAAATCTCCTGAATTCTTGGGATTGCGTATCCACCGGAGATAACGCCATGCTCTGCGGCAAATACCATTCCTTCCTGCTCTAACTTATGTTCTAACCACTGTGCCGTTTCTGAAATGGTACGCTTTCCATCCACCAGATGTTCCACAGTATATTTCAAAAGCAGTCCCAGTGCCGCCGTCTGCTCGCTGTCGATCAACTGCTCGATATAGCGCAGGTCGACATTCTGTTTTCCAAGCATAAAGCCATCCACACCAAGCGTCTTTACCTTCAAGCGCTCCGGCTCGCCTTTTTTCACTTCTCCGCTCCGGTAGTCCCTGCGTTTTACCGCTCCATTCCTGTCTTTTTCCATGACACGGTGGCTATCCGGTAAAACAAATGGTTTTGCTGTCTCCTGCATGATTGGAAATTGTCCACACAGGTTCTTTGCTTTCTCTGTGATATCCACAGGTTCATACTGATCCATCTGGATCACAGTGTCTGCAATGTGGAAAAATGCTCCCGAACTTCCCGCAACCAAAATGGTAGAAATTCCTGCTTTTTCATACAGATCCACTGCTCTGGATAAAAACGGTGTGATCGGCTCTTTGTCCGGGCTTACCACTTTCTGCATAAAGGCATCCCGCACCATAAAATTGGTGGCAGAAGTATCCTCATCCAGCAAAAGCAGTCTGCTGCCAGCCTCAACCGCTTCCACGATGCCAGCCGCCTGGGACGTGCTTCCACTCGCATCAGCAGTCGAAAAATCCTTCGTATCCCTACCGTTTGGAAGATCATTGATAAACATGGAAATATCTACGTTTTTGATAAATCTTCCATCCTCAGAGCGGAGCTTTTGTGCCGTTTCATCTGCGATCACATACTCCCTGCCATCTCCGGCAATATGATTGTATACGCCTAATTCCAACGCATTTAAAAGCGTAGATTTTCCATGATAACCGCCGCCTACGATCAGGGTGATTCCTTTGGGAACTCCCATTCCTGTAATCTTACCCCGGTGCGGCAGTTCTAACGTCACACGCATTGTTTCTGGAGAAACAAATTTTACAGACTGCTTCATTGGCTTGGAAGAGATACCGCTCTCCCTTGGCAGCACAGAGTCATCCGCCACAAAAGCAGCCAGTCCAAGTTCTGGCAGCTTCTCACGGATTGCCTGCTGATCTTCTGCCAGTTCCACAGCCTCTTTTACTTTTTGCGCATTCAGATTTTTATAATAAAAAGACTGCTCCACGCACTGTGGCAGATATTCAAATAAGATTTTTTCGAGTTCTTTTGCATTGATTGTTCTTCCATTTGCAGGAAACCCGACTGCAAATCTGGCGGTAATCTCTTTTTCACTGATTTCACATGCTGTCCTCTGCAGCACTTCCTGTCCACAGTGTGTCACTGAGATCAGCCCGCTTTTCCCGGAACCCTTCGCTTTAAAGTTAAACTGATTCACTTTTGCCGCAAAATTGCGAAGCAGTTCATCCGCCAATGCGGTTCTTGTCAGCTTATCTTTCATTGCAAATGCCGGAAATCCGGCTGCCTTCGTATCTACTGTCACCCTCACATCCGATGGTGCCGCAAACGGATCGCCCTGCACATGGTCAATTGACAATATGTATTTGGGGAACTGGTAACTTCCACGCAGGGATTTGTATAATGGGTAACTTTTATGGTCTATTGTTTTTAATTGTGATTGTAGGTCGTTGTATGATTGCATGGGGACTCCTTTTTGTATTGTGTTTTTATGAAATTTTATTGATAACTTCTATTTTTGAAGTAAGCTTTTATCCATTGTCCTGCTTCACTTAAATCTTCTTCTGTCCAATCAGAAATTTTTGTGCTATTTGCTCTAAACACACTGCTGCTCTCATCTTTATTTGCCAAATTCCAACACATAAAGCTTATCTGATACTTGTTTAATAAATCCAACCATTTCGTAGTAGATTCAAAGTCATTCGCACCATTTCCTGAAGCATCACACATTCCAAACTCACTCACAAAAATTGGCAGACCATTTTGTGCATAGCTTTCCAGCCGATTGCGCAAATCATCCTTATGTGTTCCTGCATAAAAATGTAAAGTATACATAACATTTTTATCTTCTAATGGCGACTCTGCCGCTTTATCAATCTCCTGACTCCATGTCGGAGTTCCTACCAGAATTACCGCATCCGGTCTTTTTTCTCTAATGACTGGCATTACTTCCTCTGCATACGCTTTGATACTTTCCCATGAAGTACCACCATTTGGCTCATTACAAATCTCATAAAGCACATTGTCATTATTAGTAAAAGTCTCTGCCATCTCTTTAAAGAAAGCGATTGCCTCATCTTTATTCTGATTTGGATCACCATCACTTAAAATGTGCCAGTCCACAATCACATACATTCCTAAATCTGTTGCATAGGAAACTCCATCCTTAACAAGCTGTTTTAATTGCTCTTTATCTCCGCCAGAACAATATCCTCCATTTTCCGCCGTATACATTGCCAAACGTATGCAATTTGTATTCCAATCATCCCGAAGTGTACGAAAAGCATCCGAATTCACATATTGCGGAAACCATGCAATTCCATGCGTAGACATTCCATAAAGCTGCACTACATCGCCATGCTGATCGGTCAACTTTCCATTTTCTACATGCAATGCGCCATGCATTTCAAAAGGAGATAACTTCTCTGTGTTTTCATTTTTTTCTGTATCCTGGATTTTCTCTGTATTCTGGATCTTTTCTGTATCCTGCATTTTTTCTGTTTCTATATTTTCGCTATTCTCCTGCATTTGTGCTTCTGATACCTCACTTTCAGTTTGATTCGCTGTATTTTGTTGGCTGCATCCTGATAGCATACTGATTAGCAATAATGCCAGCAATGCATAACTTCCCACTTTTTTCATATATGGCATTCTCCTATAAACAATGATAATTATTATCTTTTCGCCAAGCTACTGCCCTATTATTCTCAACTATCGAATAATACTTACTCATCCTTCCAAATTGTAAATGTGTACCGTCTCTGACAAATTACGTCATTTGATTGAAAACTATGTAAAAGCATCAAATAAGATTTCTTTATAATATCTATGATATCATATAAATAGCTTTATTTGACAGATATTTTTTAACGTCAAAGTATGTTAATTAACAACATAAGAAAAAGTCCTACCTGTCCTATTAGAAATACAATCCACGCTCCTACAAGAGGAGCGACGCCAACGGTGGCGTAACAACCGGAAGGACACTTGCAATTTCAATCCACGCTCCTACAAGAGGAGCGACATGCGTTGGGCGGAAATGGAATGGTCACAAAGATATTTCAATCCACGCTCCTACAAGAGGAGCGACATAGTGAGCAAAATGTAACAATTACAGAGTGTAAAATTTCAATCCACGCTCCTACAAGAGGAGCGACTACCAAAGATACAGATAAAGCACTTAGGCATACAATTTCAATCCACGCTCCTACAAGAGGAGCGACCTATAAGCGGAAAAAGCACTTGGACAAAGGCAAAATTTCAATCCACGCTCCTACAAGAGGAGCGACATGACAGCAAGTGGGAGAATGCCACTACTACAAAATTTCAATCCACGCTCCTACAAGAGGAGCGACCCGCATGGGAGTTAGTCCGATGATGGTTATGCAATTTCAATCCACGCTCCTACAAGAGGAGCGACATCCCACATATGCTAATTTTTAATTAACACCTATATTTCAATCCACGCTCCTACAAGAGGAGCGACGTATCTGTTCTGCATCTGTTCAAAACGTTTATTATTTCAATCCACGCTCCTACAAGAGGAGCGACAGCAAAAATGCACAATATTCCTTATGCATCTCTGCAATAATTATTGCATAGTGTCTATATAATTCCATCAAAACCGCAATAATTATTTTATGCAACACAAAAAATATTGCATTTTTCCGGTGCGAATCATCCGCTTTTTCATGTTCGCTTATGATCCGCACCGCTTTAAAATATCAGCGTATTTTCTACTGATATTCCTTTTTTTACACCCAGACATTCTATTTTCTGTTTTTGTTTATCGTTTAAATAATAAATACGAATGCTGTCTTTTTCTTCGTCTATAATTTCCTGTAGTTTTCCTTTCAGCATGCGACACTGGGCACCATCTACAATACATTCAAAAACAGAATTTTGTACTCGTACTCCATAGTTTACACATTGTTTTGCTACTTTACGAAGTCTGCTCTTTCCTGCTTCATTTTCTGTATTAACATCATATGTAATCAATACAAGCAAAATATCACCTCTATTTCCACAAAAATGGCGGATATGCATCAATGTCTCCACGTAAATATCTTGCCAAAAACATTGCCTGCATATAAGGAACCATTCCCCACTGAATCTTTTCTTTTAAATATGGATGTATTATCTGTTCCTGTTTTCGCTTCTGCCATTCGTCAAGCACTCTCTTTCTGGCATCATCTGTCAATAAGATTGCTCCATCTTCTTTTTCTATAAAATCTGTTTTGCCCACCATCCTTTTATTAATAAGACGCAAAACAAAACGATCAGCCAGCGCAGGCCGAAGTTCTTCCATCATATCCAATGCCAGTGAATATCTTCCAGGTCTATCTCCATGTAAAAATCCGACACATGGATCCAGTCCAACTGTTTCTAACGATGCTGCCATCATGCTTGTTAATAGTGTATATACAAATGATAATAATGCATTTACCCTGTCCAGAGGTGGTCTTCTGTTTCTCTCATGAAAATAGAAATCTTCTTTTTGCTGTAAAATCAATTCATCAAAAACAGAAAAATACTGTGACGCAAGTTCACCCTCTATTCCCCTGAGTTGATCTTTGTTGTTACTGATTCTGATATCAGGTATTTTATCCCGAAGCCTCTCTGAAACAATTTTTAATTTATCTGCATCTGTCTGTAGTGAATGATCTCTTATGGTACGCTCGATTACCCACCGTCCATTATAAACTTTTCCGACAATCGTATTGCGTGCAATCTTTAGGCTTTCCTGCTCGTCTGCTGCAACTTCATACTGTTTCTTCCTCAGAAGCACATTTCCTTTTGTCTTTCCTTCTACCCTTGCCAGGAATGAGCCGGACGGCGTCAAAAATACAATTGAAATATTATTATCTGCACATTTTCCCATCAACGCCGGACTGGCTCCTGCTCTGCTAAACGTTACAATCATTTCAAGATTATGAAGTGGCATTCTTCCAAGCTCTGCACCTTCCTCTTTAATCACCACATTTTCTCCATCCAGAGATAAATATTTATTCTCGGATGTGATATAGAGAGTATTCAACAATTTTTTCATGTGTTATCCTCCAAATCTTCTGCCAATATATTATTCATGTATGTTTCAACATTTCCCGTTTTTTCCAGTTCCGGCAGACACAAATCTTTTAAAGAACACACATAACATGCTTTCTTCTTTTTTGCTTTTGGTGTATAACCCCTTTCATAATATTGATGCATTTCATCAAACATATCTTTTACGTTCTGCTTGATACCCTCTGTAATCTGAATATTAACACGATGCTTTATCTCTCCATAATACAATGCGCCCTGTGTAATTGTACAATCCAACATTTCTTCCAGACACATGGCCTGTGCAGCTACCTGCAGGATATCCGCATCATGATCTTTTGGTTTTCCTCTTTTATATTCTATCGGTAATGGCGTATATTTCCCACCAAATGTACGTATCAAAGTACCAGACTCATCTGCATGAAATTCCACAATATCACAAATCCCACTCACACCCATTATTCGTGAGAAAACCGGCATTCCACGAGAAATGATGATATCTTTTCTTTTCTCGTGGAATGCCCCATTATGCGCCTGTCTGTGCATAAAGTTTCCATCCATTGTCTTGTAGTTTTCAGTCCATTGCTGTTCCAGATGAATCAATGCCCATTGTCTTCTACAAAACGCAAAATGCTGTATCCCGGAGATCATCAGATAATCGTCTTCTTTATATTCCTTCAATTATTTCCACTTCCAATCCCGGTAAGGAATCTAACGTAATTTCGTAGTCATCAATATTCTTTGGAAATTCTGTCTTCTTCTCAATTTTCAGTAAGCGATGAACTTTTGCCGAAGAATACTGTCCCATCGGGCAATTATGCTTCCACCAATAAACTTTTACCACTTCCATGCTTCCATCTGGTCTTGCGGATGATGCATCATTTTCAAAGAGCGTCCTCAGTGCTTCCTTTATCTTTTCTGCATCTTCATCCGAAAATCCAGTCTTTTCTGCGAGCTGATGATTAATACTTCCCTTCACCGTATACAGGGCAAAATTAACACGATGTTTCATTCCCATTGTATCATGACTTGTTTCTGAATTTACACTTTTCGTGATCTGTATACTTTCAATGTCAATAGGATCTACACTGAATGCCGACTGAATTGTTACAGGTCCTCTCACTCCAACTGATACGGAATTTCCTTTAAAAGCAAATACCTGTCCAAATGCTCTCACATCAATCCACGACTCACATGCTGCTTTGGCATATGCCTCATCATCTTTTGTTTTCAATGCTTTCTGCATCTTGTCATTTGTCTTTGTCCTGTCTGCAAGACTCTTGCATCCATCATCACAGCGGTCTTCGCTTTGCACAAAAATTTTCTCTCCCAAATCCTGCAGACGATTTCTGATTTTTCTTTTCAGACATACATCCGAAATTTCTCCGAATCCGTCAAAATCTTCTCTCGGACGATTTCCATTCAACGGATCTCCATTCGGATTTCCATGATTCACCATAATCACCACTTCAAAATCAATTTTGTTTGTAAATACTCCCATTACTCTTCTCCTCCTTCATTCGACTTTTCGCCTTTTGATTTTATTAATTTTTCTCTTTCCTCGTAATAACCAAGTAAATATCTTTCATTCAAAGGATTGTTGTTGAATCCATCTGTTTCCCGAAGAACATTTATGATCTGCATTATTTTGTTTTCTATTTTCGCTCTTGCACCCGGATTTAACCGTTTCAGATATGCTCTCACTATATGACTATAGAGTCTTTCATAAGTGATTGCCGGACGTCTGGTATACACATTCCACATTTTCTTTGCATTGGTAAGTCTGTCATCTGTTTTACTTTCCTGTAAATATAGTGCTCTCTCCTCGACTTTTTCAAGGATAGCAAGTAATTGTCCAAACAGATAGCTTCTATCTTTCTCTAGCTCCATACTGTTCACCTTCCCATCAAATTCATTATATTTTATCATTGCACAAGCCACCGGCGCCACACAGTTCTGCCACACAAAAGAGCTGTATGCCTGTGGATTTGAAGCCCTGTTTACAGCAGCTTTCACAATATCAGCCGGTATTTTGGGACTCAGTCCGATAATACACGGTAAAATTCTTCGGATTGTAGCTTTTCTCAGTTTGTCATTACATGTCAGATATCCTTTTTCCTGTTCTGTTCCATACGCAGCAAGTGCTATCTCATTTGGTGATGGCGCTGTGTTATTTATGAACACCCATTTTTTTGTTTCATGTAATTTTATCCATCGTGGCCAGGTACAATTCTGATGCCAGTGAAGAACTCTGTCTATAAATTCATTTCCCGGAACTTCCTGATAGTAAGTAACAGCTAACCTTCCTGTTGTTGCTGCATCAACCGACAAAATGATTACTTCATCATCCGGTTGGAGTTTTGCCCGGTATCCAGCCATCGCCTGATTCAATTTCTCTGCAAATTTTCTGTCGAGTTCTATGTCATCCTCGTCCCTGCATTCTGCTGCCCAATCAAAATCTGCCAAAAATGTTTCCTGTGTATCTCCAAATAAATCAACTACATCCAAAGCCAGATTAGAATCTTTTTCTTTTAGATTTTGTGGAAGCTTCCACACCACAGTCATCTCACCGTCTATATATTTTCCCTGCCTTGCTAACAACCAGCGCAAAGCATTATGTGCTTTCTGCGAAGTTTCATATCCAATACTGGCAGCCTGCTCACGATTCGCGAACCTTCCCCGGTAAGTAAAACCAGAGGTATCATTTGCCGAAAAAATCTTTGCTTTATCCCCGGAATTTCTGATTTTCGATGGATGTTTTTCAGAACATTGTATCTTTTCACCCGTCACATAATCTATATTACAATTATGCAAATTAGTCTTGTAATACTCGATAAAAGAGTGATACATTTCCGGCTCTTTCCACAATTCATGTTTTTCTCCATTATCCCATACTGCAAATCTTACCATCGCATCTTTTTGGGCAACTGACTGAATTTTATTTTCATTTTCGGACAGAAAACCATCTTCAGCCAATACCAATAATTTTGCTTTTATTAAATCCTGAATCAGTGTAGCTTTTTTCAAATAAAGATATACACATTGCAGCCACTTATTGGAAAATTCAGAGCTTGTCCATTTTCTCAAACTATTAATGTAATCATTATAGTATTCTGTCTTGTCCTCATTTGTGTATAACGAATAATCTCCTGCAACATAGCAAAGTTTGTCACATAATGCATGCGGACAGCTTCCATTACTTCGCGAAGCCGAATCCTCGGTTACTGGGATAATCGTGATTTTATCTTCCCCATCCTTTGGAATGATTCCGGACAAAGCCGGCATAAATTTACCTTTTAGGTCAATCGTCACTTCTATCTGCGCATTTGCTGTAGAATGCGAGATTGGAAGTAAGATTGGATCTTCATTTACCTTTTTCCCCACAATCGCTTCGCATGCGTCATATGTTTTTTCAAGCATTTGTATCCAGCCCAAAAAGATTCCCCCTTTCAAATTCCCTTATTCCACAGAAATTTTTTTCGTCAAATGTTTTCATTTCCATTTCCGCAACTACTTTTCTGATCTGACATTCTTCCGGTTCCGGAAATCTAATCACTCCGTCTTTCATGTATGCATTCCATAACCGGATCGTCATATGCTTTTTCTCATTCTCCCTGACTGCTTCATCCGAATATGTAATTCCATGTACCATGATTCCAAAAGAAATATTTCCATCATTGTCATAGAATCCTTCTCCTTCCATCACTGTACAGGGTTCTACATATCCCTGACATTCTCTTGTTCCAAGAAAAATATCTCTCCTGCCTCCTCTTTCTAACATTCTTTTTGCAATTTGATAATGCTTATTCTCATTCCGGTCATTTACAAGATCCGGTCTGTTTTCATTCCATACAAAATGTGCTTTCACCCGGTATTCTACATCTTTTAAATATGTGTAAGATGCCAGATCGTTTCCTCCCTGATATTTTATCGGGCGCATTCCCTTTGACTCTGTCCGTATTGGATGCATCACTCTGCACTCATCAATCACCCACGTAAACGTAGGTTTCCAGTAAATACTTTCTGTGATTCCTTTCAATGCTTGATACGTTGGCACCTGATATGACAGTTTTTCGCCTCCTGTTTTCGTTAATGGATCGGTGAAAAGTGCATATTTCCCATAGACTTTATATTCTATTGCATTTTCTCTTTCCATTCTTCTTTCCCCCTTTTTCAATAATATTGTAATACAAGTTCATTGAGCAGTCCTTTTTCCATATCATAATTTTTAGCTACATATACGTCTGGTAAAAACCTGCTTTCTTCTATCACTCCATTTTGTAAGCATTCTTTTAATTTATTTTCATAAACAGACACCGTATAACGCTGTATCTTTCTTAATAATCTTTTTTTATCAGACATATTCTGCGCTGTTTCCAGTTTTTCAAGGATATCCATTCCCTCTTTATATGGAACTATCACTGTTTTTCCCTCTTCCTGAATCGGTCTGTAGTTTTCTCCTGCTGTTTCAAATGCCTGTCTGATGAAATGTTTCCGTTCTCCCGGAAATCCACTGCTCAATAATTTATATATTGTTTCGCCTTTTCCTATATCATAATCCATTTTATTGCTGACTTCCTTATAATAAATTTCATAATACCAATCCATCCACTCTGGGAAAATAATACTCTCCGTACTATTGGACTGATTATATTTTTCACAGACTTCTTCCGTTTTCTTCTGAGCTGTTCGAATCGCCTCAAATTCATCCCCAACTAATTGAATTACAGTAACCCTCCCCTGCTCCATTTCCCCGTTTCGGTTGCAACGACCTGCCGCCTGTGCGATATTGTCCAATCCTGCAAGTGAACGATAGACATGATTGACTGACAGATCCACTCCCGCTTCTATCAGATTTGTACTTATAATCAAAACTTTTTCTGTACTATTTTTCAGATAATTTTTTATGCTTTCCAATTGATCACTCCGATGTTCCGGACATAAGTTTGTTGTCAGATAAAAAATCTTCACATCTTTCAATTCTGCTTTTATGTAATCAAAAAATGTTCCAACCGTCTCTTTTTTATTCAAAATTAGAAGTATTGTCCGTTCTTTTTGGAAATCATGGCTTATCCTCTCTCCCAGTGATTCAAATGTGTCTGGCTCATTTATTTCAAAAGAGATGTTCGTACGCTGAAAACGCTGAAAAATATCACACACTCCTGTGACCATATCCTTAGGCGCTGTATATAGAATCTTTCTTTTTATATTGCCAGATGCCAATTGCGGTTGGGTGGCTGTACACAAAATAATAGTCGCATGACATACATAACATAAGAAATTCATCATAAGATTAAATGTGTGTATTGTCTGCACCGGCAGTGCCTGCGCTTCATCCACAATAATCACTGAATTTTTCAATTGATGAAAACGGCGGATGCTTTTATTTTTCTGTGAAAACAACGTATACAAAAATTGAATCATAGTTGTACAGATAATCGGTTCCTTCCATGCAGTATCTATCTGCTTCTCCTGTTCATCAGAATTGCTGACATTTGAGTGATGTTCCATCACCCATTCTTCGTTTCCGACTGCTTTTTTTATCACTTCAGTGCTCTGTTCTGTGATGGATATATAAGGACTTATGTAAAAAATGTGAGAAACTTCCGATGTTTTTCTCTTTGCTGCCACTTTCAGTGCATATCCCAAAGATGCTAACGTCTTTCCCGCACCTGTCGGAAGTGATAACCGATATATTCCATATGATGTCTCTGAGAAATTCATACATTCTTCTCTAATCTTTTTTCGCAGTTCGAAGATTTGTTTTTGTTTCTCTGTTCTGAGATTCTCCTGTGCTTCTTTTTCCAGCTTATCCATATATTGCTGATAATTTTTCAAAGCCTTCTGATATACGTTTGCAGTTTCCATATTATCATCAAGCATACTGTCAGCCATTGCTCTTGCTGTATCTGTCCAGTCTGAGTCTATTTGCAAAGACAAAAGCAATCGTTCCATACAGCTCATATAAAAAAATCTCTCTGTGCCTTCTGTCTGTCCATTCTGACAGATTTGTTTTAATGGTTTCAAAAAAGCGGTTATGAATTCACCATATGCCTTTCTCATCTGACTGCATAACATATCTTTTGTAAAATGCATTTCTTCAAACCACAGTCTTGCAATTTCATCCAGTTTTTCTTTTTCAACCACATTCAATCTGACTTCAAACTTGTCTTCGCCATCTTCATCTATGCAGTCATAAATTCCATGATGTGCCGTAATCGTATATGAAATAAGCTCTATCAAAAGCCTCATATCTTGAACTGAATGATAGGGACCGTTCTTAAATTCCTGCATTAATAATTCAGCTCCTGCAGAGCTATGATTTACTGCTCCCCTTTTGGGTAGATCATCTTCTTGCTTGATATATGCCTGAAATTCAGTACTAAACTTTCCTGCATCATGCAATTGCAGGCAAAGTGTAGCTAATGTTCCTATTCCTATCTTTTCTCCTTCACTCTGTGCATACTGTCCCGCTTCCAGTAAATGTACTGTTAATTCCTGCTTTTTTTCATTTTCCTTGTGTGCCAGATACATTTTTCTTTCCTCCTATCTTCATATTATTCTTTCATACCCTGTTTGTCAATATATTATCCATATTATAGAATAATATTTTTACCAATTGACATTCATACGTTATTATTTATAATAAAGATTGTCGTATTTTACTACGCGGATTGAAAATATAATATGGAGAATATTGTTCTCCTTCAGCAGGGTTTTCCCTGCTGATTTTTCATTACTGAAGATATAGCACTTTAACTGTCCAATAATTTGTACATTTTAATTTAAATCAACAAAAAATTGCTATTTAAATATTTAAACCACAGAAGTTAGAACTATGGTTACACATCGAAAATATTCAATAATGAATTGCTTAGAACATTTCCGCTATTAAAAACGAGTATCAAAATAAGGCCTTTTAATAGGTAGCATAGATATAAAGCGAAAAGCCGTATGCCCGAGTAAGGCAAGTACGGCTTTGTTTAGGGATATAGTGGAAAATGCTTTTCATATTTCTTGATTTTTTCTTAAAATGTGTTTTTTCCGTCTACTATAATCATTTTTTATTTGTTTTTTGAAAGTTAAAACCCTGCATAATCATTTGGATTATGCAGGGTTTTCCGTTCCCTATTATAACATACCAAGTAATAACCGGGAACTACAGCGTGCTGATGAAGTATAATAATCTGTGGCGAATTATAACATACCAAGTAATAACCGGGAACTACAGCACATCTTATTCAATCCGTCTTTTCATATTTTATCTTAATATGTCTTATTATCCTCTTTTTTCATAGTGTTATTATAACATACCAAGTAATAACCGGGAACTACAGCAGTAGTACCGAGGCTGTACGAAATGCCGGAATTATAACATACCAAGTAATAACCGGGAACTACAGCGCTGAAAGCAAAGCAGACGGTACTACAGAAATTATAACATACCAAGTAATAACCGGGAACTACAGCTGCCATGCTCTCCACCTCCTTAGTTTGGGTATTATAACATACCAAGTAATAACCGGGAACTACAGCACGCTCTCCACATACGGTATCAAATCAACCATTATAACATACCAAGTAATAACCGGGAACTACAGCTTGTGTTGGAAACATCCGAAGCAGTGCCATATTATAACATACCAAGTAATAACCGGGAACTACAGCTCCCGTTGTTGTTGACGTTCACGCAATTAATTATAACATACCAAGTAATAACCGGGAACTACAGCTGGTGGCGTAATCTGTACCATCGCTCCAGTATTATAACATACCAAGTAATAACCGGGAACTACAGCCGGATCCTGATCTATTATGTAGCCGATTATATTATAACATACCAAGTAATAACCGGGAACTACAGCTGCTGACCTTGTATCTGCCATTCACGAGCAATTATAACATACCAAGTAATAACCGGGAACTACAGCCAACACCCTGCTCGGTGAGTTGTGGGAGGAATTATAACATACCAAGTAATAACCGGGAACTACAGCAATCCGGTGTTCTTTCTCCGGCTTCCAACCATTATAACATACCAAGTAATAACCGGGAACTACAGCTGCCCCACCTGCACCGATGAGACAGGGCATATTATAACATACCAAGTAATAACCGGGAACTACAGCGTGCTGATGATGGCAGACCAGAAAGGGAAAATTATAACATACCAAGTAATAACCGGGAACTACAGCCGACTCGCAAGTCTCGAATAACGACTGGCAATTATAACATACCAAGTAATAACCGGGAACTACAGCGTTAAAACTTTTCCCATTTTAAAATCTCCTATTATAACATACCAAGTAATAACCGGGAACTACAGCCACTCCCAACAGTAATCTCTGCCTTTTCCGATTATAACATACCAAGTAATAACCGGGAACTACAGCTTGAATAAGTGCTTTATTAAGTACTTGAGAATTATAACATACCAAGTAATAACCGGGAACTACAGCGTATCACTATATAAATCTCTACTAATATTATTATAACATACCAAGTAATAACCGGGAACTACAGCAATAGGCACATTGGATACGACCAGTCTAAATTATAACATACCAAGTAATAACCGGGAACTACAGCTCTTGGAAATCCTCTCTATAGTCTACCCAAATTATAACATACCAAGTAATAACCGGGAACTACAGCTTGTGTATTTAAAGCGATATAGTTATTAATATTATAACATACCAAGAAATAAACGGGAACTAAAGCCAAGTCTTTTAGCGTATTAATGTATATAAATTTATAAAATA
>ENA-UOJJ01002108-UOJJ01002108.1-human-gut-metagenome-genome-assembly--contig:-CS66-NODE-2108-length-26334-cov-11.235778_pt1 | contig 26334 bp, 21 predicted proteins | sample MGYA00242343_ERZ723890 | MGnify/ENA metagenome assembly ERZ723890
TATGTAATTTCTCCCTCTGCATTTTTTATTATATTTATTCCCTCTTTACTGTAACCGTCAGCACCGTCACCATAGCCTATATACTTTGGTGTTAAAGCATTAACGTAATCTCGTCATAATTTCCCTTATAATTAAATTTATATTCCCCTTATGTTAGATTTTACCATTGTATAAAAATTATACTACTTTTAATTACATTTTTCAACATTTTTATTACTTTTAAATATTATTATTTACAAAAAAATCAGTATTCGACAAAAACTTATTATACTTTTTTAAAATATACAGGTCATATTTATTGTAAAAAATAAAACCGTATATTGAGCTGACTCCCAAAAGTACTATTCTGTTCATATAGTCACCTCTTATGTATATAATTATACAGTGCTTTTCTTAGTCTTTGTATCACTGTATTTTTCACCAATCAGAGCAAATTTCATAGCAGCTCTGCCAAGAGCCTCCTGTTCAGCTTCCTTATTCTCATAACAAGGACGCCTCTCAACAACCGCCAATTCTCTTTTTGCTTTCATAATATCACCTCACAATATTATATTTACTCTGTCTTGTCCTCTTTACTTTTTTCTAGGCTTGATATAATAACACTCATTAAGCAAAAGCCTTTAAAGGCTCCTGCAAACATTAAATCTAAGGCTGTATCAACTTCACCAGAAATTTTCTTATCTAAATGATTATAAGTCCGTTCTAAGCCTATATAAAAGATGAAGATATAGATAATATATGTAATGTAATGAAAACACTTAGAAATAATAAATAATAAAAAAAACCTGCTGCAAACAGAGGACTTTAAATTGACTATAAAAGGATAAACCTGATATAATACACTCCGAACAAGTATATCATATATCACATATCCTTTTATTTTGCTACATAAAATTTTAAAAAGGATGTGTTTTTTATGTATACTGCAATATATGCCCGTCAGAGCATTAATAAAAAAGACAGTATTTCAATAGAAACCCAGATTGAAATATGTAAAAAAGAAATAAGAGATAACTCTGAAATAAAAATTTATGAGGACAAGGGCTTTAGCGGTAAAAATACACTAAGACCTGCCTTCAAAACTATGATGGAGGATGTTACAAGAGGTTTAATTAATAACATCATTGTGTACCGTCTTGACCGTATAAGCCGATCTGTAGTTGACTTTGCTAATATAGTTGATGTACTTAACAAACACAATGTAGGCTTTATATCAGCAAATGAAAAATTTGATACCTCATCACCTGCAGGTAAAGCAATGCTATATATAGTAATGGTATTCGCTCAGCTCGAAAGAGAAACCATAGCTGAAAGAATAAAGGACAATTACTATCAAAGAGGCACTGACGGTGTGTGGCTTGGCGGTCCTGCTCCACTTGGATATGATAATACAAAAATTACAATAAATAATAAAAGATTTGCTGCTCTTACAGAAAATAATGATTTAGAATTAGTTGAATGGATATTTTATGAATATTATAAAGATAATATTTCTCTTGGTCAAATAGCAAAGCAGCTTGTTACTGACCGAGGTGAAATGTGGAATAATATTAAGCTCTCAAGAATATTACATAATCCTGCTTATGTAAAAGCTGATGCTGATATTTATAATTACTTTATTTCAAAAGGCTGTATAATCGAAAATGACATAACCGAATTTAATGGTGAAAACGGATTAAATATTTATGGCAAGAGGGATAGAGCATTGAATAAATATAACAATATTCAAAATCATCACGTTGTTGTCGGCTTACATAAAGGCAGAATCCCATCATCAATTTGGTTAAAGTGTCAATATAAACTTGATGGCAATAAACAAATTAAAAATAGCGGTAAAGGCAAGCATACATGGCTTACAGGCTTAATTAAGTGCGGATATTGTGGCAGAGCTCTTGTTGTCCGTACATACAAAGACACTAAGTATTTTAACTGCTCAGGCAGAGCAATCAAAATGTGCAGTGGAAATCTTGACACACTCTATGTAACTGAAATTGAGGATATGGTATCAGAAAAGATAAAAAAGTTTGTAACCAACTTTTCTAATTGTGAAATCAAAGCAATAGAAAATGAGAATGAAACAGAAGTAAATAATATAAAAATAGAGCTTGTTAAAATTGATGAGGAAATAAATAATATAATTAATAACCTTGCTTCTGCAAACGAAACTTTAATAAAATATGCAAATCAGAAAATATCTAAACTGGATGAAAACAAGAATAAGCTGCTTAATAAATTAAATGAAATAACGGTAAAAAAAGATCATAAGCTTAATATACCTGATATTAAGGACTGGAATACCAAAGATATTGAGTTTAAAAAAGAAGTGGCAAATATGCTTATTGATAAAATATCGGTGTATAATGACAAAATTGAAATAGATTGGAAATACTGATAAAAACTGCTTTTGCCAGTTTTTATATTTTGTTTCAAATGTTGATAGTTTAGACTGGAAAGAATTAGGAGCAGACCATGAAATAAATCAGGTATTAAATCATAAACATTTAGGAAACGGATCTATAATATTATTTCACAATGATGCCAAATTCACACCAGAAGTGCTAGACACAATTATTAAAGGGCTTAAAAATAAGGGATATGAAATTGTTCCTATTAGCCAACTTATACATAAGGACAATTATATAATAAATACAGAGGGCAGACAAATCCCGAACAGTGCATCAACAACAGAAACAAGTACTTCAACAACAGAGTAAAGGCAAAGCTCCTGCGTAAAAACGCAGGAGCTTTGCCTTTATAATTTCTATAATACCTTTTTAATAGCAGGATACATCTTTAAAAATTTCTCATACCCTATATTATATTTTTCTGCCATTATAAAATCAGGGGTAATTGTTTCCGTAATTTTTAAATTGTTAATCAGATTATTGTAATCATTTTCATTACACCCCTTAGCTGCCAAGAGTGCTCCTCCAAAGGATGCTCCCTCCTGATTTTCAGGTATTTCAAGTTCAATATTCAAAACATTTGTTAATATTTTCAACCAAAGTCGATTTTTAGCACCGCCGCCGCAAATTTTACTTTTAGTTATATTTATACCCATTGATTTAATAATTTCAATATTTTGTCTTAATGCATAAGCAACTCCCTCTAATACAGCAACAGACATATCCTGTCTTACGGTTGACATACTTAGGCCATAAAACATACCTCTGATATCAGCGTCATTAAGAGGAGATCGCTCTCCCATTAAATAAGGTAAAAATATAACTTCATTTTTACCCAATTTATCATAATTACAATATTCCGCATTATAGTCAGCTGTATTTAATACATTCTCAAGCCACCATTTATTACAGCTCGCAGCAGAAAGTATACAAGCCATATGGTGATACTTACCATTAGCATGGCAAAAATTATGTATGGCATTATCATAATCAGCTGTATATTTGTCACTTGAAACAAATACGGTACCTGATGTTCCCAACGATATATTACAATCACCATTACAAATTGTACCAGTACCAATAGCTGCCGCTGCATTGTCTCCTGCTCCTGCAACAACCGCTACATCACTAAACCCCAATTCATATGCAACCTCAGGTTTAACTTTACCAACAACCTCATAGCTTTCATATAATTCAGGCAATTGATTTTCATTTATGCCTGCAATTTGAAGCATTTCCTTTGACCAGTATCTTTTTTTAACATCAAGAAGAAGCATACCTGAAGCATCAGACACATCAGTACAATGAACACCTGTCAATTTATATGCTATATAATCCTTTGGAAGCATTATTTTACATATCTTACTAAAATTATCAGGCTCATTATATTTTAGCCACATAATTTTAGGAGCAGTAAAGCCTGCAAATGCAATATTACCCGTTAAATCAACAAGCTTTTTCTTTCCTATAACATTATTTAAATAGTCAGTTTCTTTTTGTGTTCTTGTATCATTCCACAAAATAGCAGGTCTTATTACATTGTCATTTTTATCAAGTATTACAAGTCCATGCATCTGACCGCCAAAACCAATGCCTTTAACCATATTTTTATCTATATCTTTAGTTAAAAGCTTAATACCTTCAATTGTTTCTTTCCACCAATCCTCCGGATTTTGCTCAGACCAACCATATTCAGGATAACTTACTTCATATTCCCTTGAAACAATATTGCAAATTCCCTCATTACTCAAAAGCAAAAGCTTTACAGATGAAGTTCCTAAATCTATACCAATATAATACATAAATTCACCTTAATTATTATAAATATATTGATTTAAAATACTCTCAAGCAATTCCTGTCTGCCTGATATATTCGGCGTAATACCGTTTTCAAGAGCATATTTTTCAAGATCTTCAAAACCAATTCTGCCTTCTTCAATACTCTTACCTAATTCAGTTTTCCAGCTTTCGTACTTCTTATCTATAAAGTCAAGGAATACTCTGTCCTCCAGCAATTTAGCCGCAACTCTTAAACCCCACGCAAATGTATCCATACCTGCAATATGAGCATAGAATAAATCATTTTCATCAATAGAACCACGTCTTACTTTAGCATCGAAATTAAGACCGCCGTTACCTAAACCACCATTCTGCAAAATTTCATACATAGCTAAAGTAGTATCATAAATATTTGTAGGGAATTGATCCGTATCCCATCCAAGCATAGGATCACCAATATTGGCATCAACACTGCCAAGCATACCATTAATTCTGCACATATTCAATTCATGCTGGAATGTATGCTGAGCTAAGGTCGCATGATTTGCCTCAATATTCAGCTTAAAATCATTTTCAAGCCCATATTTTCTTAAAAATCCAATAACTGTTGACGCATCAAAATCATACTGATGCTTAGTAGGCTCCTTAGGTTTAGGCTCAATTAACAATGTACCCTTAAATCCAATTTTCTTTTTATAATCAACAGCCATTTTAAGTAAAATTGCTAAATGATTTAACTCTGCCTCTGTATCTGTGTTTAAAAGAGTTTCATACCCTTCTCTTCCGCCCCAAAACACATAATTTTCACCGCCAAGCTCCATTGTTATATCCATTGCTTTCTTAATCTGAGCAGCAGTATATGCAAAAACTGAGCTGTTACAAGAAGTTGACGCACCATGAACAAACTTAGCATCCCCAAAGGCATTAGTAGTTCCCCAAAGACACTTGATGCCTGTTCTCTTCATTTCAGATTTAATAATTGCTGCAATTTCATCAAGATTTTTATTAGTTTCAGCTAAGGTTTCACCTCTTGGTGCAATATCAACATCATGAAAGCAGAAATATGGAATTTGCATTTTATCCATAAATTCAAATGCTGCATAGACTCTGTTTATTGCCGTTTCCATTGAATTGCCGCAATCCCAATGATGAGCCTTGCTCGCTCCTCCAAACTGATCCCCGCCTAAATATGTAAAGGTATGCCAATAAGCCATTGAAAATTTTAAATGTTCCTTCATTGTCTTACCCATAATCATTTCATCAGGATTATAAAATTTAAAGGATAAAGGATTTGTACTTTCTGCCCCTTCATATTTAATCTTTTTAACACTGCTAAAATATTCCATAAAATTACCTCCTTAAATATCATTTGGTATATTATATTTTGTTATAAGTTCAGAATTTATTTTTAAATTATTGTTATTTACATAACCTTTATATATATAATTTATCAAAATTGAAACAGCATTATAGCCCTGCTTAAAAGGATGCTGAAAAACTGTAGCTTTTATAATATCTTTTTTTAAATATTCTATGGTAACAGGCAAAACATCATTGGTTATAGCATAAATAACTTTTTCAGATTTATCAATTGCCTCCATAACACCATCAATACCGCTTGCTACTACATATATAAAATCAAGATCATATTGATTAATCATTTCCAAGGTTTTTTCATAGGCTGTAGCATTATTATCCTCTGTATAAAAATAATCAATAATGTTTATATTTTCACATTGGAAGGCAATATCTTTAAACGCCTCATATCTTTCAATATGACCTTTTATATTTTTTGAACCATGAACAATGCCAACATTCAGCTTTCTTCCAAATGCATGCATAACAAGAGCTGCCGCTGCTATTTTGCCGCTTATAGTGTAATTACAGCCAACATAGTCAATCTTATTACTTATATCTGCATCCATATTGCAAGTCACTACAGGGACATCAAGACTTTCTATTTTCTCAATTACTCTCTTATCATTTATAGGAGAAATGATTAAACCGTCAACCTTGTCTTTAATCATATTATCAATAGCAGATATCTGCTCTTCTGGAATATAGCCCTCAAGCTTTTTTATAATAATTGTTGTACCATAATTCCCAAGCTCTTTCTTTGCCTCATATATGCCATTTAAAACATCATCAAAAAATCTGTTGCCTACACAATTCAGTATAATACCAATCTTTTTAGACTTCTGTTTTGTTGCCAATGCTTTTGCAAGTGAGTTGGGTCTGAAATCATATTCCTTTATTATTTTATTAACCCTGTCTATATTTTCCTTACTAACACCCGGTCTGTTGTGCAAAACCCTGTCAACAGTACCTCTTGACACACCGGCAAGTTCAGCAATTTTCTTAATAGTTATGCTCATATTCCACCTCCTGCGTGCACGAGCACGCCAATCAGATGTTTTCATTATAACAAAACCCAATTTATCTGTCAATAATTTATATCAAAAAGCTGTTACACATATTGCCAATCCTCCTGTCAGGTTAACATATCATAAAAAATACCTCCAAAGTAGATTTTGTCTACTTTGGAGGTATCATATCATACATAACAGCTTTTCATTACAGCACTATTTCAAAAGGCCAGTTAATTATACCACCCAAATCATAAACATCAGTATAACCAAGCTTGTCCAATATATCACATGCCATGGCACTTCTGCGTCCGCTTCTGCAATAAACAAGAATACTTTTATTCTTATCCCTTAATTTAATTTCAGCATTTTCTCTTAAAGTATCAAGAGGAATAAGTATTGAATTTTCAATGTATCCCTCAGCAAGTTCCTCTTTTTCTCTTACATCTACAATATAAATATCATTTTTTTCATCGATAATTTTTTTAGCTTCTACAGGATTAATTAATTTATGCATATATGTTCACCTTAATTTCAATTCTACAGGACAATGGTCAGAGCCAAAAATTTCAGTATGAATTTTTGCACTTTCAAGCCTGTCTTTAAGTTTTTTACTAACTAAATAATAGTCAATACGCCAACCCGCATTCTTTTCCCTAGCCTTAAATCTATAACTCCACCAACTGTAAACACCTTCTGCATCAGGATAAAAAAATCTGAAACTATCTATAAATCCTGCTTCAATGAGTTCAGTAAATTTACCCCTCTCTTCATCTGTAAAACCTGCATTTTTTCTGTTTGTTTTTGGATTTTTAAGGTCAATTTCCTTATGTGCAACATTTAAGTCACCGCATAAAATAACAGGCTTATTTTTATCAAGCTCAACCAGATAACTTCTGAAAGCATCCTCCCATACCATACGATAGTCAAGTCTTGCCAATTCATTTTGTGAGTTAGGTGTATAACAAGTTACATAATAAAAATCTTCAAATTCAAGCGTAATTACTCTTCCCTCTTTATCATGTTCTTCTATTCCAATACCATAGCTTACTGAAAGAGGTTTATTTTTTGTAAAAACAGCAACTCCCGAATATCCTTTTTTTTCGGCATAATTCCAGTACTGATAATATCCGGGAAGGTCAATATCAATTTGACCTTCCTGTAACTTTGTTTCCTGTACCGAAAAAATATCGGCATTTATTTCATTAAAAAATTCCATAAAATTTTTGCCAACACAAGCTCTTAAACCATTTACATTCCAAGATATAAATTTCATATTAGTTAAGCTCCTCATATAATCTGTCTATAGCCCAAATACCAATTTCATAAGATACATTGCCTTTTAATAAACTATATACATCCTCCATATTGGCATTTACATTTTTGTAGTTCAATGCATTATTAATAACCTCAATGGCAAATTCACCGTTTAGCTCACTTTCAGGCATAAAATTATTACCTGAAACTGCTTTAACTATACCCATTTCTTTAGCTAAACCGATAGCATTTTCGTAATACTTGCCTTTTGTAACATCATCAAAATTATTAACAGCAGTTCTGTTTTCATTCAATATATTCATAGTCATAGTAACAAAGTCAGCTCTTGTCATATTATTTGTTGATGTTAATTCCTCATTATTAATATAAGCCTTTAAAGATGAAGATGATTGCTGCATCATAGTTAAGAACTTCTTTGCTGTAAGCTCAGCACCAAATTCACTAAAAGCATTATTTATTATGCCTGTTTCTCTGTCATAAGCATTAAGGACCTTGCTGCCCTCTTCACCCATTGTATTATACATATCTGCTGTTACATTATTTAAATTTACATAAAATGTAGAATACTTCTGTACCATTGAAATAACATTTTCAACATATATATTATTGTCATTAACATAAGAACCATCAACAAAATTTCTTTTAGCCACAGGTGTAGTAACAATAACTACAGCCTTCTTTTCTTTTGCAGGCTTAATATAATTATTATATAAATAATAGCTGAATGAATCTATATCACTGTCATTATTTGATGGATATGAATATTTATTATATTCTCTTGCATTGCTTATATATTCAGCATCATTTTCACCAAAGTTAATAATTACATAATCACCTTCTGTAAGGTTATCAATAAATATTTTATATTCATCTGTTTTAATATAGCTCTTAACAGTTGCATCAGCAACAGCAAGGTTTTTAACACTTATCTTATTAGATAAGTATTTCTGTAAATAGTTGCCGAATCCACCTGATTTAACTGCCATATTGTCATTATTTGCTCCGCCTGCTGCTGTACTTCCTACAACATACAGGTTTCCTTTTTTCAATGACTCAGTTTTACTTACTGCCACACTGGAATTAATGATACAATTTCTTACAGTAAGAACAGATTCTTTAATTGCTTCTGCCATTTTGCTTGCAATAAGATTTGCACCAAACTTATTGTAGTGGGTTAAATCAACTGAACCATCAGCATTTACATTGTGCAATCCCTGTGTAGTCATTACACCATAGCTTTCATAAAGCTTTTTTGTAATGTCGTACATATCAATACATTCTATATTTTCTTCATCAGCTAACTGTCTTATTGCTTCTATATATCCGTCACTCTCTCCAAAATGAGGTACAATCTTACCTTCGCTGTCAAAGAACATTCTACACATAGGTGTCAAAAGCACAGGTGTAGCTCCTGTTTTCTTTATAGCATCAACATGCTGTTTCATATACCACTTAAAAGTACCGCTTTCATAAGGATAGAAAGTAGTATCATAAGGATATTCACTGTCCTTATAGAAATTATATATATACTCAGGTGTTGCACACTTAACTCCCGAAATTGTAGGATAAATACCATTTGCATCAGGCTCACCCAGAACTACTGAATGCTCCATAAAGGCATTAGCATCTGTTCGCTGGTCATTTGTACCAAACTGTATAAATACATAATCTCCTGTAGTAACCTCATCAAGAACTTCTTTAAGTCTGCCCTGATTAAGATATGAACGTGCGCTTCTTCCGCCTTCCGCCTTATTGATTATTTCAACATCACTGTTAAAGTAATTTACAAGGTATTCCCCCCAACCGCCTATGGTATTGTCATTACCATAGGCTACAGCGGTAGAATCACCCATTACATAAATCTTTGTTTTATGACTGTAATCTGTTTTATTGTTTTCAATAACGCTTATACTGTCCATCATAACAACATTATCGTCACCGCCGGCTTCAAAGGCCATTGTTCCAGCTGATAAAGGCTGTTCGTCTTTTGCCGTAAGTTTTGCAAGGTATTTATCAGTTCCCTCAATGTAGAAATACATTTCAAGATTGTTGCTGTTTTTACTAAATTCTATTGTAAAGTAAGGATTATCTTCACCTGCATTTTGATAAATATTGTTTTTAAGACTTGTAGTATCACTTGTCAACAGTATTTCTTCACCATTAACCACTTTATAGAGGTATAGCTGTAAACTCTTCGTATTACTGCCTCTGTCAATATTTAACAAATAGTATGAATTACCATCATCACTGTAATTCATATAAATATTATAAAAGCCTTCTGAACTTAAACCTTTCTTTTCAGGATTAAATCTAAATCTTCCCTTAATATTAATATTATCCCAATTGCTGCCCTTTGCATACTTCATAAAAGAATTATCGTTATTATCACAGGCTGCTGATACAAAGCTATTGTTATATCTGTTTAAAGTATTCCAACTCCCTACAGTTTCCCAGTCATTTATATTGTCAAAATTAGTTCTGTATATTGCACCATTTTCATCAAGTTTAGGTTTGACGGCATTTACCGTAGTGTAAGATTGAGGAGTACCGTATTCACCATAAGTTGTTACAGTTGCGGGATATACTTCAAGCATAATGTTATATCCTATATCCTCAGGCATTACAGTATAAGTACTGTAATATTCACCTACACCTTCTTTAATAACATATTTGTCATTGCCTTTAACTGCATACCAACGTAATTTAGCCGCATCAATATAATTGTCACTGCTTAAAATATAACTGTAATTTGCAATTAACTTCTGACCAACAATTAATTTACTTTCATTTGTAATTCCTATACTTTCAACTTCAGGTAATGAAGTTCTTGCTGCTGTTACCGTAACATTAGCAAAACTTGTAAGTCCACTTTTATTTTTTACATTGATTACAACACTGCCAATTTTATTTGCAGTAATTATACCGTTAGCATCAACCGCTGCAATACTGTCATCACTGCTTGAATATATAACATCATAATCATTATAAAGAGGCAGGCTATATGCCTTTAATTCAAAAGTTTCACCTATAGGAATGGAAATATTGTAACTGTTTAATGTCACATCACAAGAACCTGTTTCCCCTTTAACTTCGGCAGGATTCCAGTTATCTGTACCCTTTAACACATTGTAAGCATTAAAGTATTTAGCCTGTTCATCTGTAAGTACCTTAACAAATCCGGCTCTCGTGCTTAAATCCATATTTCTGCCATTCGAATACTTTGAACCGTATTCCATAAATCTTACTTTATTGGTAATAGTACCTGAATCCCAAAGGCTGAAACCTTCACTATTCATAATTTCAGGCATTTTACAATTAATAAATACTGAATTTGAACCATAGTTTGGATATGCGCTATCGCATTGCCATGGTCTTCCCAAATCAATTTTATCGGCCATTTCCTGTGAATAAGACTTGTCCACAGTTAAAGTACAATTATTAAATACATAACCAATATTATATAATGTTGTATTTGGTGCAGTAAAATGACCGCCGTTTTTATAATATGCCATATTTAATCGGCAATTATCAAAATAAGCAGTTGCATCACCAAAAATAAAATCTACGGTACCTTCTACATAACAATCTTTTAAGTAGACTCTTGCAGAATTTGCTTCTCCTTCTGTCTGCTGTCCCTTTGATGCACCCTTTAAATACAATGTATCCTGTCTGCCTATTATCTTGCAGTCTTCAAGAACTACTTTATCAGCTAATGTTTCAAGAGCAACAGCCTGAGTTTGTTTTCTTTTATCAGTATCAGGTTCATCTATATTATATGAATTTATAAAGGTTATATTTTGAGCTTTAAACCCTGTTGCAGTTTCTTTAACTGTTACTGTAGCAGTTTTATCTGTACCAAAGTTTTTGTCGGAATTAGGATGACCGTTTGCTTTGTCATAGGTTATTATAACATCATCTTTCTTGCTTGCATTTACAAGTGAAATATATGGCTTGTCAATGACAACATCTTCATTATATACACCGGGATTAATTCTGATTACAGCTCTATATTTATCTGTTGGTGTATTATTAATTGAATTAATGGCCTCCTGCACTGTCTTATAATCACATTCTCCGTTCTTACCGACAGTAATCGTTACTGCTTTTGTTGCCGTTTCCGCAAAAACAGGTAATGAGCCGAATAAAATTGATGCTGAAACTACAGCGCTTAACAATCTTTTATATTTAATTTTCATTATATTATCCTCCTTTAATGCTATTATAGATTTTAACACAATTTTATAATATATACAAGCAAAAAGCGGTGTTTTTAAATTAAAAGCACCACCTTTTAACATTTGAAATTATAAATATATTTCAAATTTAATTATAATTATCTTTATACCATTTAATAAAATATTGATCAGCCACCTCTACACCGCTATGATTTAAGTGGGCGTCATCTCTGAAGTTTTCTGTCGCAAACAAGGATTTATCCTTGTTTACTATATTGTAGTCAAGATACTTTATGTCATTATCATCTGCTATTTTCTGTACAAAATTATGAATATTATCATAATTCTTAATATAATCAAGAGAAACATTAGCAACAGGAGCAGTTACAAATGTTAGCCTTATGCCCCTTTCATTGCATAGCTTAATAATATTGTTAAGATACTTAACCTGAGCAGAACTCGCAGTCCATTCCTTACCATCTAAATTTTTAAACTGATTTGTTTTGTCAAATTCATCAGGCAGCATATTATAATTACAATACGTGTACCCCCTTGAACGATATTCCTCAACACCCTCCTGTTTAGCCTTTGCAGGAGTAAATACACCATAACGGTTTTCAAGTCTTTCTTTTAATTTAGTATTTCTGTAAGCATAATAATCAGCCTGATACCTGAATATATTTACATTATACTTAACCTTTTCACTTAAAGGAAAAACCTCTTCAATATATTCCTCCTCCAGTTCCTTATTTTGAAGCACCTGAAACAAATAACCTGCCTGTGTAACCTCAAAGTCATCATCAAGCATATCCCAGTAAACCTCAAGCACAACATCCTTAGGCTGCTGATAATTAAGAACTTCTTTCAAAGTGTAATAAGTTGAATCAAGGTGCTGTAAAGGCATACCTAACTGATAACTGTTTGTTCCTAAGCCCTTATCAACAATTAACGGATCAAAGGTACAATAGGAATGAGAGGAGCCTAAAAACACCATATCCACACTGTTTTCAGGCAAGGAATAAAATTCCTCCCATCTGCTTTTGTTATAACCGTTTACTTTATTCTCCGTTGATGCAACAGAATACTTGTTGCCAATATAATATATTACAGGAACAGCACAGGCAATAAATATCAAAACCTTTATTATAAACAATACTATATCCTTAAAACTGGAAGTATATAAATTGTCCTCCACCTGAAAACACCCCCATTCCAAATATAATAATAACTAAAATATAATAGTAAGCAAATCTTAATACAAAAGGAGCCTTGCCCATCAGCTTATGAATATCCATTTTATAACTTATTATTTCACTGAATATAAGGACGCATATTGCACCTGCAACAATCACAATTTCAAACATCTGCAATCCCAAATTATTGAACATTTCATATAAATACTGTAAATTTGTAATATTTCCAATATCATTAAATAAATTGCTTACAATATAAAAACCGTCACTTATTGTATTAGCCCTAAAGAAAATCCACGCAAATACTACAAGAACAAATGTTATAATCATTCTGAAAAAATTAATTACAAAATTATTCCAATTAGGAATAATCATATTTTTAATATCGCCTACAACCTGATACACACCATGCAAACCGCCCCAAAGCACATAAGTCCAGTTAGCACCATGCCATAAACCGCTTACAAGAAAAGTAACCATTAAATTTAAATATTTTCTTCCTCTAGAACATCTGCTGCCGCCTAGAGGAATATATACATAGTCCCTGAACCACGTTGAAAGAGAAATATGCCATCTTCTCCAAAATTCTTTAATACTTTTTGAAAAATAGGGTCTGTCAAAATTATACATTAAGTCTATGCCTAATATTCTTGCACAACCCCTTGCAATATCACTGTAACCGCTGAAATCACCATATATCTGAAAAGCAAAGAAAAAAGCAGCAATAATAAATGAAAGACCATTATATTCTCTGCAGTTATTAAATACTGCATTTACAAGAACAGCAGCTCTGTCTGCAATAACAATTTTCTTAAAATATCCCATTATCATCAGCTTTATGCCTTCCGAAAAATTATTTACATTTATTTTTTTAACAGTAAATAATTGATTTAAAAGTCTGTCAGCTCTTTCAATAGGACCTGCCACTAACTGAGGAAAAAAAGTTACAAACAATGTAAATTTAAAATAATTTCTTTCAGGCGCATAAGTATTCCTATAAATATCAATAGTATAGCTTGCAGCTTGAAATGTATAAAATGAAATACCCATTGGCAATATAATGTTAAAATCATTAATAGGATAATTCCAGCCCATATACTCATACAATGCCATAAATGTATGATTTATAAACATCATATACTTAAAAATAAAAAGTAATCCAAAATTAATAATAATACTTAAAAGTAAAAGCCCCTTTGCTCTGTTTCTGTATTTATTAATTAACAAAGAAATACTCCAGTTGGCAAGTGTTGAAAACAAAATAAGTACAATAAGCTCTGCTCTCCAGCACATATAAAAAATACAGCTGGCAATTAAAAGCATTATCCATCTGAATTTATGTGGCAATACATAATACAAAAGCACCACAATCATAAAAAATATTATAAAATCAAGTGAATTAAATAACATATTTCTCTCCTAAATTAAATTCTTTATATCAGTATAAATCATTTTTTAATATATTTCAACAAAAGACTTGAAATGATTGACCGTTTCCATTAAAATATACTTATGTTTTAGAAAGGAAAGATACTTATGAAAAACAAATCTCAAATTGTATTTTTACTGATTTTGATTTCAGGACTTATAATAGGCAGCTTTTTAGGTTCACTTACCTCAAAGGTCCCATATCTATTATGGCTAAATCATGGCAAAACTATAGGCTTCACACAACCTTTTGTTCTTGACCTTGGCTTTTTGTATTTACAGTTTGGCTTTCATATAAGCTTCACAATTGCAGGAATTATCGGTATGCTTATTTCAGGTATTATTTATAAAAAGTTTTTTTAGGAGGAATTTATAAATGGAAATTATATTGGCATCAGGTTCACCAAGGCGTTCAGACTTAATGAAACAGGTAGGTTTTGAATTTAGAGTTTCAACCTGTAATACAGACGAAAGCTATGATGAAAGCCTGACCCCTGCCGAAATAGTTATGGAGCTTTCTTTAAGAAAGGCAGATGCGGTATTTGATAAGGAAATGCCCGAAAAGGATACAGTAGTTGTTGCAGCAGATACAGTTGTGGCATTAGGTAATGAAATTTTAGGCAAGCCAAAGGATAGAAATGACGCTATAAGAATGCTTAATGAACTGTCAGGCAAAAAACATCAGGTATATACAGGCGTAACATTATACTATTATGTAAATGGCAGAGTTTTTATTGAAAACTTTGCCGATTGTGCCGATGTATATTTCAGAGAATTATCGCAGGAAACAATAACCTCCTATGTAGACAGTTGGGAGCCTATGGATAAAGCAGGAGCGTATGGTATACAGGGATTAGGTGCTATTCTTGTAGATAAAATCGACGGAGATTATTATACTATTGTAGGTTTACCAATTTCAAAGGTCTACCACTCAATAAAAAACAACTCAAAGTAAAAAAGCAGAGTGTACTTAAATTTTGTACACTCTGTTTATATTACTTATAAATCAGATTATAAAGCCAATACCAATGTATTCGCCTGTCAGGATAATATTGCAGTTCATCTAATTTTGAATTATAATCGTAATATATAGACCAATTATCCTTTAACTTTTTTTTACCATATTCTGAATGTCTTACACCAAAAATACTCCAGTCATAAATATTATACTGTGTAATTATAACATCCTCCAAACCAATAGAGTAAAAATAAAAATGGTCAAAGCCTGTCTTATTGTAAATATCATACACAATATTATGAATACCATTTTCCTTACACAATCTTTCTATTTCGAAAGATGGTACATCAACAAAATTACTTCTGTATTCAATAATTTCCTTATTATTAACAGTTACAGTCGCACCGCCCTTAAAACCGACCTCTTCCACCTTTGCTCTCAGACTTTCAATCAAATCATAATTATTATTAAATGTTTCTGTAACCTCAGAGTTTTTGGTATATATTCTTTTACCCTGCTCGTTTTCAATGCTGTTAATTACCTCAAAATCCCTCTTTATATCTACACCACAGGCAATAACAAAGGCAACTGCAAAAACACAGACAACAGATAATAATACCTTCCCTTTAATTGTCAAAATATCACCCCAATTTATTTATAAACAGGATAACCAACCTTTTTCTTAACCTTAGTTAATGTCTTATTAGCAATATAAGATGCCTTTTCAGCACCCTCCTTCATTACCCTTTCAATATAAGCCTTATCACTTGAATATTCCTTAAACTTCTGCTGTATAGGCTCAAGCTCTGCAACAACAGCCTCAGCAACCGTTGCTTTAAACTCACCATAACCACAACCCTTAAATTCATCAACAGCCTCATCAACAGTCTTACCTGTCATTGATGAATAGATATTTAACAGATTACTTACACCCGGCTTGTCTTCTCCATATCTTACTTCAGTGTCGGAATCGGTTACAGCTCTCTTAATCTTGTTTGCAATTACCTTAGGATCATCTAAAATGTAAATTACATTATTAGCATTGTCACTTTCAGACTTGCTCATTTTTCTTTCAGGATTTTGCAAACCCATTATTCTTGCACCAACCTTAGGAATATATGGTTCAGGAATTTTAAACACATCACCGTAAATACTGTTAAATCTGCCTGCAATATCCCTGCATATTTCAAGATGCTGCTTCTGGTCAGCACCAACAGGTACTAAATCACTCTGATATAATAAAATATCTCCTGCCATTAATACAGGATAAGTGTAAAGACCTGCATTAATATTGTCAGAATGCTTTGCAGACTTGTCCTTAAACTGAGTCATTCTGTTAAGCTCACCCATATAGGTAAAGCAGTTCAAAATCCATGCAATTTCAGCATGAGCATTAACATCAGACTGAACATATATAATATGCTTTTCAGGGTCAAGACCAATAGCAAGGAACAAAGCAACTAAATCCTTAGTTCTTTGCCTAAGCTCTGTAGGATTTTGTCTTACTGTAATAGCGTGCATATTGGCAACACCAAATAAACAGTTATATTCGTCCTGTAAATTTTTCCAGTTTTTTAATGCACCAATATAGTTGCCAAGAGATGGCACACCTGACGGCTGCATTGCACTGTATATAATTTTTTTCTTTTCTTCACTCATTTTTTATTTCACTCCACAATTATTTTTATTTATTGTTTATCAATTAATTCCTATAAAGTGGCTGCTAAAACTGCCTTTATAGTATGCATTCTGTTTTCAGCTTCATCAAATACAACAGACTGAGGAGATTCAAATACTTCATTTGTAACTTCCATTTCAGTAATGCCAAACTTTTCACCCATTTCCTTGCCAATCTTTGTATTAAGGTCATGGAAAGCAGGTAAGCAGTGCATAAATATAGCCTTTTCACCTGCATTATCCATTACAGCCTTGTTAACCTGATAAGGAGAAAGCTCCTTAATTCTTGATGCCCATACTTCATCAGGCTCACCCATAGATACCCACACATCAGTATAAATTACATCTGCATTCTTAGTACCTTCTGTTACATTATCGGTTAATGTAACAGTTGAACCGTTAGCCTCTGCAATCTTCTTACATTCAGCCACAAGCTTTGCATCAGGGAAATACTCCTTAGGTGCACATGCAGTAAAATTCATACCCATTTTTGCACAGCCAACCATAAGGGAATTTCCCATATTATAACGTGCATCACCCATATACACAAAGTTTACACCTTTTAATTTTCCTAAATGCTCTCTGATAGTTAAAAAATCGGCTAAAATTTGTGTAGGATGTGACTCATTAGTAAGACCATTCCATACGGGAACACCTGCATACTCAGCAAGCTCTTCTACTATTTCCTGTCCAAACCCTCTGTATTCAATACCATCAAACATTCTTCCCAAAACCCTTGCAGTATCAGCAATACTTTCTTTCTTACCAATCTGTGAGCCTGACGGGTCAAGATATGTAGAACCCATACCTAAGTCAGAAGCAGCAACTTCAAATGCACATCTTGTTCTGGTACTTGTTTTTTCAAAAATAAGGGCAATATTCTTGCCTCTAAATGTATCAACAGGAATACCCGCTTTTTTCTTAGCCTTTAAATCAGCAGCTAAATCCAATAAATATTCTAATTCTTCTGTAGAAAAATCTAAAATTTTAAGGAAATTCTTTCCCTTTAAATTAATACTCATTTCCAATTCCTCCTAAATGTTATACATTGATTATACAACAATTTTTTTTAATTGTACATAATAAAATCACCAATTTACTAAAATTTTATTTACTTCGGTATAAATTTCAAAATACAAGTCAATAATAGGCTTAGGAGGTGTAGTAATGGACAACAATGAAAATTATAATAAGAAAGGCTTTTACACTATTTTATATACCCTTGCAGCTGTATTTATTATTTTAGCCTTTGGTATTTCAATATTAAACAGCGGAAACTCAGGCAACAATAATGAAGTTGACTTAGAGGAAAATATATCACCCGTTGACAAATCCAATGTAAAGCCTTTAACCACAACTGAAACGACAACAAATGAAGTAAAGGCAGAAGCCGTAACTGAAGCCGTTACTCAAAGTACAGCAGAAAGTAACATTCCTGATAATGGAGAGTTAAGCCTTTTTGATGATAGTCAGGAAATGGCATGGCCCGTATCAGGTCAGATAGTAATGGACTATAGCAATGACACAGGTATTTATGACAGAACCCTTGAACAATACAGAACCAATAACTCAATTTGCATATCAGCAGATATAGGCACTGAAGTTTGTGCTGCTGCAGACGGCATAATTACCGCTATTACAAATGACAGAATTTCAGGTGTTACAGTTAGTGTAGATCACGGCAACGGCTGGAGCTCTACATACAGTCAGTTAAATGAAAATCTGGCTGTATCAGAGGGAGAATCTGTGCACAAGGGTGACAAAATAGGAGTTGTAGCCAATCCGACAAATTATAGTATAGCCTTAGGACCCCACCTTGAATTTTCAGTTTTAAATGATGAAAATCCAACCGATCCAAAGTTAGTATTGGCACAAGCAGAATAAAAATTCAATATCTGTGGAATATTTGATAAATTTCAAATATCTTATGGTTATTTTTATATTAAAAAGCAGACTTAAAGTCTGCTTTTTAAGTATAATATTTAATTATATCATATGTTTTCATTTCTAAGTTCTTCTGCCGCCTTAACCAGATTCTCAAGACTGGACTTAGTTTCTTTATCTCCTCTTGTCTTTAATCCACAATCAGGATTTACCCACAATTTCTCTGCCGGAATTTTATCAACCATTTTATAAAGAGCTTCCTTAATTTCTTCAACAGAAGGAACTCTTGGTGAATGAATATCATATACTCCCGGTCCAACCTCTGTTCTAAAATTATTTTTCTTTAATGAATAAAGTATCTGTAAATCTGAACGTGATGCCTCAAATGTAATTACATCTGCATCCATATTATCAATAGCAGTAATTATGTCGGTAAATTCGCTGTAACACATATGAGTATGAATTTGTGTTTCAGGTTTTACACCACTGTGTACCAATCTGAAAGCAGGAATTGCCCAATCAAGATAATCCTTTTCCCAATCTGATTTTCTTAATGGAAGTTTTTCTCTTAGTGCCGCTTCATCAACCTGTATAATTTTTATACCATTTGCCTCTAAATCCAGTACCTCATCACGAATAGCAAGAGCAATTTGATATGCACACTCCTTTAATGATATATCCTCTCTTGGGAAAGACCAGTTAAGAATAGTAACAGGACCTGTAAGCATTCCCTTCATTGGCTTTTTTGTAAGGCTTTGAGCATATACGGACCAATCTACTGTCATTGGCTTTTCTCTTGAAATATCACCCCATATTATAGGCGGTTTTACACATCTTGTGCCATAAGACTGTACCCATGCTTTTTCAGTAAACAGGTAGCCATTCAGCTTTTCACCAAAATATTCAACCATATCATTACGTTCAAATTCACCATGAACAAGTACATCAATACCTATTTCTTCCTGTAATGCAACACAATCTGCAATTTTTTTCCTGTTAAAATCTATATATTCTTTTTCCGTAATATTGCCCTTTTTGTATGCTGAACGGTTTGCCTTTACATCAGCGGTTTGCGGGAAAGAACCTATTGTTGTTGTAGGAAAAAGAGGAAGGTTAAGCTCCTTATGCTGAATTTTTTCCCTCTCTGAAAATCCGGGAAGTCTTGTAAAATATTCTTCTTTAATGTTTGCAACTCTTTCCTTTACCTTTTCATTGCTGCAATTTCTCTCTGCACTGAAAATTTTACTGTTGCTTATATATTCTGCTGCTTCTAAAGGCTGATTTACAGATAGAATTTTCTTTAATTCCTTAAGCTCACTAAGTTTTTCCTCAGCAAATGCAAAATATTTTGTATATTCCTCTGTAAGCCTTGTTTCGTTTTTAAGTGCATATGGCACATGAAGCAATGAACAGGAGGTGTTCAAAACAATTTCTCCACAATATTTTTTAAGTTCATTAACAATTTCATATGTCTTTGAATACTGATTTTTCCAAATGTTTTTACCGTTTACAACACCTGCAAACAATATTTTATCCTTCTGAAATCCCTTTTCTTTGACAAGAGAAAGAGATTTCTTGCCCTCAATAAAATCAATACCAATTCCGTCAAAATCAAAAGACATAACGTCATTGTAACAATCTCTTATATCACCAAAATAAGTCTGTAATAATACCTTTACATTTCCCTTAGCATTTAAAATTTCACTATAAAGCTTAGTAAAAAGCTTAATATCATCATCAGTCAGGTCCTTAACAATACAAGGCTCATCAAACTGAACCCATTCTGCTCCCAACCCATCAAATTTTTTAATAATATCAGCATAGGCTGTCACTATTGAATTAACAAAATCCGCTGCACATTTTGTCCCTGTATATCTTAAAAGTTTAAGCAGCGTAAAGACGCCTGTAATTACAGGCTTTGTCTTTATTCCCAAATTCTTAGCTTCTGTAAATTCGTCAAAAGCCTTTGTTGAATTTAACCTTATGTTAGTATCATCCTCTATTTCAGGTACCATATAATGATAATTTGTATTAAACCACTTTTTCATTGCAAGTGCCTTAACATCTCCCTTATCTCCCTGATAACCACGAGCCATTGCAAAGTATATATCAATGTCTGAAAGCTTTAAATCAACATAACGCTTTGGTATAATATTAAGCATAACTGCCGTATCAAGCAAATTATCATAGAAAGAAAAATCATTTGAAGATATAAAATCAATTTCATTTTCCTTTTGAATTGTCCAATGCTCCTTACGCAGCTCTGCTGCAATCTTTTTCAATTCATATGCCGTAATTTCATTTCTGAAATATTTTTCTGATGCAAATTTTAACTCTCTTAAACGTCCTACTCTGGGATAACCAATAACTGATGTTTTCATAATAAATTTCCTTTCAAATAATATTTGAAACAATTATATCAATATAAATATTTTATGTAAAATATAAAAAAAGAGCAGTTTGCTATAGTTAAAAACTATAACAACTCACTCTTTTATAAATTATTGGTGTATTTTTTTAATGCATTAATATATATACTTCCCAATTTGCTTGGAATTGCTTTATTGTGTGTAACAATACCAATATGCATAGAACCTTCCTCGGATAAGGGAACAGCAACAATGTCCTTTCCATTCAATTCCTCATCAATAACTCCACTGCAAAGTGTATAGCCATTTAAACCAATAAGAAGATTAAATAAAGTTGCCCTATCCCTTACACGAATATTTTTTTTATGCTCTACAGTACTAAAAATTTCTTCTGAATAATAAAATGAATTATATTCTCCCTGTTCAAAAGACAAATATGGATATTCTTCCAGATCTTTTAATACAACAGATTTCTTATTAGACAAAGGATTTTTCTTGCTTACAAATACATGAGGTTTTGCCACAAATAGCTCAGTAAAACAAAGATCCTTTGCTTTAATCATTTTACGTAATACCATTTCATTGAAATCATTTAAATATAGTATTCCAATCTCACTTTTCATATTTGCAACATCTTCAATAATTTCATAAGTTTGAGTTTCTCTCAAACTAAAATCATACTTATCACAGCCATATTCTTTGATTAATTCAACAAAGGCGTTTACCGCAAAGGAATAATGCTGTGTAGAAACACTAAATTGCTGTCTTTCACCGGTTTTACCTTTATATTTCTCTGTTAATAAATTTGCCTGTTCCAGCACCTGTCTGGCATAACCTAAAAAAACTTCACCCTCCTTGGAAACAACAATACCCTTATTAGTACGATCAAATATAGTTACATTCATTTCCTTTTCCAGCTCTTTAATGGCATTGGTAAGGCTGGGCTGAGAAATAAATAACACCTTAGCTGCTTCACTTAATTTTCCCTTTTCAGCCACAGTTATAGCGTATTTTAATTGTTGTAGTGTCATTAATTTCCCCTCTTATATAAATCTGCATAATCTTTCAGCAATATGTCAATATCGTACAAATATGTCTTTAAATAAAATACATTACTGATCATTAACCATTTCATTTTCCTCTGAAATTTCTTCCTGTTCCTCTTCTTCTTTTATTTCAGAGTTTGTGTCATTATTCTCATCAGTATTTTCAGGAATATCATTTTCCGTAACATTTTCACTGCCTTCCTGAATTTCGTTTTCCTCGTTTGTCACATCTTCACTTGTTTCTTCTGTTTCACTCTCACCATCATATACAGGTATAACAGGCTTATTGGCAATTAAGCTCATAAGCTCATTCATATAAGAATCCTCTATAAAATAATCCTCAACAATAGCATGATGATAACAAACAATAGGCATATTTTCATATGAATTATCATAAATGGTTTTAGCTGCGTCTTCAAGAACATATATTGAGCCGTCTGAACCCTCTGTTTTATAAACTTCACCGCCAAATAAATTCTTCCATTCAGCATCACAAATACCTGTTTCACCATTTATAGACATCCAGTATTTAACAGCTTTACTTTCACCTTTTTCGGTTACTGTTCTGTTCATTGTTTTAGATTTCAATCGGTAAACTCCCTCAGATGTAGCATATTCGCCATCTTCCCTACCTGTAATTACAGGAGTACACAATTTTTGCTCACCATTCACAAACATCCACATCATCTGATTTGATAAGTCAATTTCTATATAACTATTGCCGATTTCCTTTTCCGTTACAACAAACTCAACAACAACTCTTGCGTCACTTCCGCCAAACATAGCATTTTCCATATCAAATGCAAGCTTTGTACGGTCTACGGCTGTGCCAAAGTCACCGCCCGTTACACTGACAGTATCACCATGAAAAGTTTTAAATTCACGTACTTCTGTATTTTCACTATAACTCTTGTCAACTTTATCCATATACCTTGCAAAAGCTGTATTATCAAAAACAAGAGTACCGACAGCATCAACGTTAAACCAATCCTTTTTAATATCAACCGGTATTTCAAATAAATCATCTGTTGCATTTAATTCAATTTTATTTTTAATTAGCTTATTCGCCTTGTCACAGGACTTTATAAGATTTTCGTTGTCCTCAGTAAGTTCAGGCTTTACAAAACAATCATCCTTATTAATATTAAGACTGTTGTTAAGACTGTTTACAGCCCCTATAATTTTATTAATTACAGCAGGTTTATTAATTTCATCACCATAAACCGCAGGTTTTATTTCATATTTACCATTACTAAATTCAATACCTGCATTAACACTTTGAGTTGTTGACGTCATACTTAAAACCAATGAACTGTTTATAAACTGATTTAATACACTTGTATCATATGTAAGGCCCTTGCCAGTATTTATAGGCTCAGATTTTGCAAAAAAGCCCTTTAACCATGACACCTTTTTCTGATGGTCACATATATCCTGCAATACTTTATCCATTTCGCCAAAATCAATATTAATATCTCTACCGTAAAGCTCATCAACAGTTATATCATTATATACAATATTTAGGTGATAATCTTTAACCTTTTCCCGCATTATATTACTAATTTCATCAACAGTTTTATTTGAACAATCCTCGCCATTTATAATTGTAGAAGGCAAAAATCTACTGCTGTAATAACCATATGAAATTCCCAGATATAAAACAATAAAAGCAATAACTATTATTGATGATAATACAATCCTGAGTTTAATAGTTTCAGCTTTTTGCATTTCACTGCTGTTCAGATTAATATCATTTAAATCCTCTTCCGGTTGTTTTTCTTCCTCTTTGCTATTATCAATCTTAGGCTTAATTGCCTCAAATTTTCTGATTTTTTCTTTAATTCTTTTTTTCTTTTCTTCTTCCTCTCTTTTTAACTGAGCTTCAATTTCCTCAGTATCCTTCAAAAAATCACTGTAATTTATTTTTATATTTTCATCCTCATTTTCAAAAGACAATGTTTCAGTATTCTTTTGAGAATTATTTAAATTCTTACTCATATACAATTACTCCTAAGTATTTATTTTACCTTGATTTAATACGATTAAGGGTTTGCCTTTCCTTCGCCGTCAACGCTCTGTACTGGCCTCTTACCGGATCAGGTGATTTAATAGCCTTAAAAGCATCAATTCTATCATGATAATAGCATATTACGGGCATATTCACCTGTGCATATTTATAAATATCCGCAGCATCGGTCATTGAAAGATTTACACAGCCATGAGAGCCTTTTATCAAATATCTGTCTCCACCAAAATAACTCTGCCAAACTGCATCATGCAAACCAATACCGCCGTTAAAAGGCATCCAGTATTTAACGGGTGTAACATAAGTATCTCCTACTAAAGGCACATTCATTGCTTTAGCCTTTAATCTGTACACACCCTGAGGTGTTGCCCTGCTTCCCGGTAATCCTGTTACCACAGGACACTGCTTTACAAGTTCACCATCTACATACATATACAAATATTGATTTGATAAATCAATTTCAATATATGTATTGCCTATCCCCTCTGTATTATTCAATGTATTTTTCTTATAATTTATAGTTGCTTCAATCTTTTTATTGTTTAAAACAGCCTCCTTTACATTTTTCCTAAGAGACTTTATATCAATATATGTACCATAATCCCCTCTCTTAACGGTTACATCTGTACCATGAGATGTATGGAATATTCTCTCTGCGCCAATATCATTATATTTATCTTTAATAACATCAATGCCTGCATCAATTGTATTCTCATTACATATAAAATTATACTTGGCATCAATATTATATATTGAATTAATAATTTCAGTATTAAAGTCCTTGTCACTGTTTTCAAGCTTAATATCCATATCAATGTTATTAAAGAAATCAGAAGCTGTTTTACAAGCCATTTCAAGCTTAGCTTCAATTTCTGGTGTCATATCGTTTCTGACATAGCAATCCGATTTCTCAATTATCATATCAGGCTCAAGATTTTGTATTGAAGAATATATTCTCTGAATATATGTGGCAGGCTCAATTTGGTCTGACGCTACCGGCGGAACAATTACAAAATTATATCCATTGTAATAAATGGAGCCTTGCCTGCTTTTAATTGTAACAGGCAGATTATATCCGACAGAATCTGCAATAGCAAAATTCAGTTTATGTACATTATAACTCATTATATCCATATAATTTAAATCATAAACATCCTGTTTCCCAAGTATTGCAGGCAGCCAAAAAATATTTGCCTGTCTTTTTACAAGTCCCGCAAAATACCACTTTGCCTTATAGCTTAACTGTAAGTCAAATTCATATGGCTCATATTTATCAATAATATATCCATCCTTATAAATATTTAATGTATAATTATTAATTTTGTTATCATAATAATTACAAACCTCTTCAACACTCATTCCCGAAAAATCAGTACCGTCTATTACTGTACCCGGTAAAAATTTTCCGTTATATTTAATATATCCCACTGCTATGTATGCTATTGCAGCAAAAAGAATGCATACAACAATAGATATAATAATAATTTTGATAATTTTTTTTGATTTTAATTTATTGTCAACTAAATCGTCTCCGGTATTTACATTTTTAGATCTTTTCGGAATTATTACATCTTCCTCCAATTTGCTTATGATCTCATCAACAGTCTGACTATTTTCGCTGTTATTTCTGTTTGTTCTCATAAAAAATATCTCCTCTTTATATTTATCTTATTTTAATATATTTTATTACATATTTCAAGCAAAACCAATAAAAAAAGCAGTTCATTAGAAAAATTTAATAAAAAAAAAA
>ENA-UOJJ01002111-UOJJ01002111.1-human-gut-metagenome-genome-assembly--contig:-CS66-NODE-2111-length-26304-cov-7.782125_pt1 | contig 26304 bp, 38 predicted proteins | sample MGYA00242343_ERZ723890 | MGnify/ENA metagenome assembly ERZ723890
GTGGCCGACGGGTCCCCCTTTGATCTGAGCGCGGCCTCCCTGATCCGGGGCGGGCGTACATATGTGCCCCTGCGCTCCTTTGCCAACCTGCTGGGCGTTGAGGTGAACTTTGTCAGTTGGAATGTGCCGGTAGCACTGTCCACAGGCAAAGCCGCCTCTTACACCGACGACGACCTGTACTGGCTCAGCCGCATTATCAGCGCCGAGAGCCAGGGGGAAAGCCTGACGGGGCAGATCGCCGTGGGCAACGTGGTGCTCAACCGGGTGGCCTCCAGTCAATTTCCCAACACCATCAAGGCTGTTATCTTCGACACAAAAGATGCCGTGCAGTTCGAACCCACCGCCAACGGCACCGTCTACAACGCCCCCACTGCCCGGAGCGTACTGGCCGCCCGGCTGGTTCTGAACGGCGCCAATGTGGTGGAGGATTGCATGTACTTCTTCAATCCCTCCCTGTCCCAGGGTGCCTGGATCCGCCCGAACTGCACCAATTATACCACCAACGGCTGCCACCAGTTCTATCGGGAGCCTGTTTCTTCGGCTCTCCCTCCGGGAGGGCCGTTTTTTTCCGGCGCCCGATTTGACAATTCCACATTCAGGATATACAATGGTCAAGATGGTTAGCTTGATTTGCCTATATTAGTCCGCCGCCGTGAACTTCTCGCACGGCTCGTTGTTTTCGTTTCCGTAGAACCGGATGTCATCGTCCTGCGAAACCTCGATGTCTTTCGCTTTACACAGGCAATCGCCGTTGCAGACATCGTTCGGCTTGCAGTGTTTACACTTACCGCAGGTCATCGCGCTAACCTCCTTTCCTTACAACTCTGCTGCTTTATCTTCGCCTTGTCGGGCTTTTCTTTTTCTTTACATTCTTATTATAGCACTTTAAGTCGCTTTTGTCAATGTTTTTCCGAAAATTTTTCTCGAAAAAAATCTTGTGAAGAAAATAGCGCGGCTGGTTTAACAACGACCAACCGCGCTATTTTTTTTTAGCCTGCTTTTATGAGCCGACCAAGCAGGGCGTCATACAGCTCTTGCAACACCGCGTATTTCGCTTCGGCTGAAGCACAACGCAACGCAAGGTCTGCCGTGCTGACGTTCGTGGCGGCTTTCGGAGCGGGGGGGGTCTCCTCCCTCCACTCAGGTTCTTCCACACTTTGAAGCCCAAGAGATACGAGAAGGGCGGCGTCAATCTCTGCCAGCTCCTGCGGAGAAACCTCACCGCAGAAATCGCCCAGCCGCTCGATAGCTACGGAAGTAATCTGCTCGCACAGGGCGATACTTTCGCGGCTCAAGCTAAGGATTTTGACATGAGTTGGAAGACTGCACTTCGGCTGGGTTGTGAAATACACGACCTCAATCGTGGAACTGAACTCGTTGTTCATGTCGTTGGACACGACAACAGCGGGGCGACCGGGGCGCTGTTCGCTACCAGTGGTTACAAAGCTCTCGATGTAATAGATTTCACCGCGTCTGACTTTCATTTCATGTCCTCCTTTCTTTTGCGGCAAGTATCAATTCGACTATCGTAATCGCAGCCACGTGCGTTTTCAGAGTGCTGGCATTCGTCGCAGAGCATCAGCCTCTTGCCGCAGTACGGACAAAACGCTTCGTACCCGTCCCGCTCGGTATCCCATCCGTGGATTTCAACCTCGCTCTCGCAGTTCGGACACCACTCCGTGACTATGTAGGTGCGGTTCGTAGGTTCGATTGCGACAAGCCGCTTGACCGCAGCCATAAAGCCCTCTACCGCCATCTGCTGAAGCGCTGCTGGCGCGTTCGTAAAAACATTCTCGCTTGGTCTGTCAATCCAGCTCTCAACGAAATCTACCGTGTAGAGCTTATCTCCAAGGCGCTGGATGACGGCCTTCTCAGCTTCAGTAAGTTTTTTCATCCGAACACCACCTCCTCTCACCACGTCCGGCGCAGACCTGCCGCGCCGGTCAGAGCCACGCCAATCGAACCGAACTCGGAGCAATCAGGCATATCGTGATTGAACACATACACGAGCTGCTGCCCGTCCTTGATGTCCTTGCGGTCCTGCGGCCATTCCTCCGGGTAGTCACTCACGTACAGATAGCTTTCCATCTCGCCGATGTCTGTGAAGCTGTGAATAACATGGTAAACCAGCGCATTGTTTGCTTCCTCAAACTCACGTACTCTGGCAAGCTGTTCCCCTTCGAGCCAGTAGCAAGCTCCCAAAGGCGGAGCGCTTTCGGAAACAAGGTCTTCCTTCTCAAACTGCTTGCGGATAGGCTGATAAATCCCCCACAGTTTCATGCGGGCGATTGCCTCAATTTTCTTTTCTTCTCTGCTGATAGTCATTTTCATTGTCCTCCTGTTATCTTGAAATAATTTTGACCAGCTTGTTGTACGTAGGAAGGTCAGACCGCGAAACCAAACCGAGTTCTTCATCTTCCGCATAAACCAGTTCGTATTTTTTCGCTACCAATTCACATACTTCGATTTCTGACATAACTGCGACCTTTTCAACGGGTGCCAGCTTTTCATCGACCGCCAGCTTACGCACTGCGCGTTCCATGCCGGTGTAGTTCAAGTGTTCGCTCAAGTCTCTACCGTTCATTTGTTCTCAGTCCTTTCTTAAACCAGATAGGCTCGCATGAAATCATCGAACGCCTCGAAATCGCGCCAATCAATATCTCTCAAATCGCTGCCATCAGGAATCATGGTCCACAATGCTCTCAGATGCCTGTCGTACTGTGCAGTGTCCACATCAAAGCCCGCGTGGAAGCAAGCTGCTGTCCACAAGGCTCTGAGCTGGTCGCGCGAGAGCTGATAATCGAAGTCACTGCTCTGCGCGAACTTTTTGAGATATTCAAACTCGGCGTCAGTATTTACTGAGCTGGAAAGCCGCTTTAGGGTTTCAGCCTCGTCCCAATACCCGTCTTGATGCAAAAGGGCGATTTGTTCTTGGATATTACGCATCGTCATCATCCAGCCTTTCAATATCGTCATACTCAATTTCATCGTCGGCGGAAACGCTTTCCTCATCACCATCAACCCCAATCAGCTTGTCCATACCGCCGTTTCCTACATAGGTATTGAGAGTGTTCCGCTGGTCCAGCGCGACTTCATAAGCCTCCTGCTCGCTGTCTGCTTCAACCTCGACTACGACTGTTACCGTCGTATGTCCATAAACCCTAAATCTCATGTTAATCCTCCTCACTTAGCTGCTGGCGAAGCATCTTGGCGTACTCGTTGTACGCCCTGATACTTGCCAAGTCGTTCCAGTCCGTCTGCTTATGCTTCTCAGCCAAAGACTTGTAATATTCCTCGCGGGTCATTTTCCAGCCATCTCCTCTCCGTCACCCCAATCTTCGTCGAACATCCCGTAATAATCGTCGCCGAACTCAGACTGGCAAAGCAGCGAAATGGCTCTGTCACCCTGCTCGGCGCGGATTTCTTCAAGCTCCTCGACCGTGTAGAAATCCAGCAACGCAAAATATTCTTCGCGGATTTCTGCGGGGATGTCCTTCAGGTCTGGCTCCTTGTATTCCTCGTCCAGCATCGACAACCCGCCGCTTCCGTGCAGATAACGGTCGTTGTAACCCCAACCGTTGTATCTCCCGAACCCACGAAAACTGCGAACGCACTCGATATATTCGTACTTTGGGAAGTCTGGCTTTGCTGCGTCAGCTACGATTTCAATTACCTTACGCACTGTGGCATTCAGGTGCTTTCGGTTGATGTATTCATGCAGGGTGTGAGCATTGTAGTAACCGGACGAGAGGTTGACCGCCGCCACACCCAGCTCTGGCGCGACATAAGAAATGTCGCTGAAAGAGCCGAAAGCTGTCTTAAACCCCTTGCTTGTTATGTATTCTTCAAAATCAGGATTGTCGCAGTCGTAATAAACCGCGTCGTTTTTGCCTTTGCGGTCGATTTCGACAAGCAGTTTCAGCTCATCCAATTCCTTTGGCAGCTTGCCTGCCTCGTGTTTTAGGCAGAATTGCTCTGCACCAATGCCCCCTACTTCTTCCTCACAGGTGAACAAAAGCCACGGTTTCACCGGCGACTGTTCGTAAACAGCGGTCAAGGCATAAACTCCGCATCGGTCATCACCGCCAATTCCTTGCGGCGACATTAGGATGTTCCCGTTCTGCGTTTTGCAGATTTCCCGAACCGGCTCATCGTGTACCGTATCGAGATGGGCTACCAGCATGACAGGGGCTTCGCCCCGGACAAGGATGTAATTCTTCTTGCAAAAGCTGCAAATGCAGCCCTTATACATTCCGCGCAGCTTGTCGAACAGAGTCTCTTGCGTGGGGGTCAAATATTCTTCCAAAGGTTTCATATTGCTTCCTCCTCAGTTTCATTGATGACCGCGCCGCAGTTCGGGCAAGTCCCATCTTCACAAGCCTGAACCAGCTCACCACAGTGCGGGCAGATTTCAAACTCGTCTATGCAATCCCCGCAGACATAAACTTCAGAACCGTTAGCTTTATAGGCGTGGGAAATCGCGTCAACCGGGTGATATTCTTCACAGCAATCACAGAGAGCATAGCCATCAATGCACTCGCCACAGACCCAAATCTCATTCCCTCGTTTGTCACGAACGCAGTACATATCTTCTCTGACGTGCCACTCATCACAATCCTCGCACTGCTCGCAATACTCATCTCTGCAACCATCGCAGTACCACTGCCCGTCAATCTCAGTCATACAATCCTGATGGTGATATTCCCCACAGCGGTCGCAGTAGATGTAATAAGAATCTTTGCAATTTTCGCAGACGTATACCTGCTCGCCTCTCTCGTTGTAAACGGCGTACATATCGTCCTCGTCGTAATAATCACCGCATTCGTCACAGCGGCAATCGCCGAGCTTGCAATCGTCGCAGTAAAGTCCGTCACTGTGTTCGCAACCACATCGAATACACAACCCGTAAGTACCGACTTCCAATGGCTCAACCTCGTCGCGGTCGCAATCTTTTCGGAAACTGATGTGACCGTCGAAGTTCTCGTAAGTCCAATCGGCGTAGCCGCCAAATCCGTCTCCCTCCTCAACGTAATCGCAAATTCCCTCTTTGACTGAAGAAAACGTGTTCCACAGGTTCGGAACGTTTTCCAGCATGGAAATTTCGCGCTGAACCAAATCGCGGTACAGCTTGGAATCCTCAGCAGCTCCGTAAACACCACCCGTCGTGTTATACATTCGGCTCTGCATCAACAGCCCGCTTCCGGGGCGATATGCGAAAATCTGCCGTGTGGTCTTGCGGTTGTTCAAGGTTTCCGGCTGCGCAGGGTCTGCAACCGTGAAAACAATGAAGCTGACTTCATCCCGCGCATATCCGATACAACCGTTGTTGTATCCGTATTCGGTCGAGTTGAACGAATGACAACTTGTCAGTGTGTTTCCACGCTTGTCGGCTTTCGGGTTGCTCATGGTCAGAAAATGCGCCGGGTTAATGCTGACGTACAGCTTGAATCCGAGCTTCTTGGATGTCAGCTCGTCTGCAAATTGTGCGTAGAGCCTCTGGAACTCGCAGCCAGCAGTTTCATCCGCAACGCCCAGAGCCTGACACAGCGACTTGAACACGCGGCTCAGTTTCTTAGTCGGGGCGTAGGCTTTGGGCGCAAGCTGATTGATGCAGTGAATACTCATAGTCTTATCGGCTTCACTCTGATTCGGGTCGGAGAACAGCTCGATGGCATATTCAACCATCGTTCCGTGTTCACCGTGCAGAGGAACCCACAGGATTTCATGCGCCAAGCTGCGGATTCTGTCGTAATCCGGGTTGTGTGTCCTTGTTCCGTTGATGACCAGCGCGTCAATCCTCTCATCCCAAACAGGTGATTTGCTGAACAGCTCTCGCAAATTCTGCTTCGCGTAGGAGCTGTCACGTGCAAGCTCCCGAACGAATACATCCTCGACATCATCAAGCACATCGGTCTGTGTCGTGTGCCTGCGATAATCGTCGATGGCCTGCCAGATATTCTTCTGAGCCTGCTCAATAATCTGCTGCATTTCCATTTTGACTACCTCCTTAACATTCCATCGTTGATATAGTTCGCAAATATCCAGTTGCGGCAGGTACGCTGCCTGCGGGTGTAATATCCCGGCGGATTTGGCTTGTAATCCGCAAAGTCAATGCGCTTCGCATCGGTAATCGTGAGCTTGATGTTGGCGTTGTCCACGAAAACCGTTTCGCCGGGTGCCGGAATAAATGCGACGTGCGTGTTCTGATACCAGTTGAAGCCGGCGCTCAAACCGCAGAGATAATAGGCAACCGCTTTCGGATGTTCCTTCACATCAATGTCGATAAGCGCATGGGACCGGTGCAGCGTCCCGTAGTAGACGCGGCTGTCCCTACCGCCGATGAAACACTCCGCACAGCATTTCGAGATGTCCACGCCGCGAACATCGCGGAGCCAAAAGAATTCGTGATACCGTTTTACTTCGAGTGTTAAGTGCATTAGTTAGCCTCCTTTTTCTTACGTCCGCGCTTCTTCGGCGCGGGCTTTTCCTTTTTGCCTTTCTTCGTGACAGGCTCGTCCACCGCCCAGTTCAACTGGACTTTGAAACTGCCATCGCCCATCTTCTCGATGGTGCAGCCCCAGCCATCGCCGTTCGCCGTAACCTCGTCATCCTCGCGATGGGCTTCATCCGCAGCGGTCTGAATCTGTGTCAAAATGTCCTCCGCCACAATCTGCAAAGCCTCCGCCGCTTTCAGGTACTCGCCCAGCCAATAGGCAGCTTTCTTGTAGCTGCGCACCGTGTAAGTGGCCTCTGCTTGGCAGCGCCCCGTTCCAATCACGATGTCCATAACGTTCTCGCTTTCGGTGAAGTTTGCCTGACCCGGCTCGTGAACCTTCACCCAACGACCTTGCTTCAGTTCTGCCATTTTGTTTGTCCTCCTTGATATGTATTTGACCTGCCTCATCAGCACCGGACGGTCAGCTCCGGTGGACGCCCTTTCGGGGCGTTTCGGCTCATCCGACTTAAAGTGTTTTGCTCAAACGGAGCTAACTATTGACGTAGCTCCAATACGAAAAAAGTTCGCTGCTACTGCCGCAGTGACGTTAGCTGTGGTAATGCTTTGCACGTCATGCGGTAGTAACAACGAACCGGCGTCTTTCGCGGAGGAGTATTCGTCTGAACTTGGGCCGCCTTTGACCGCAGCTCAGGTTGGTGACTTGGATGAGCCGGACGCTCTCCAATATCCTTGGTCAGAAGAAGATGTCGAAGCGATGGTGCTTACGCTGGCGGGCGAATGCTACGATGACAAACCTGATGATAAACGGCTTGTTTGCGAAGTAATCCTAAACCGCGTCAGCAGTGACGGTTTCGATGACACAATCTATGGAGTGCTGACAGCCCCAAACCAGTTCGACGGGTATTGGTCGCAATCACGCGCTGTTTCTGAAAATGATTACGACATCGTAATGCAAGCGCTTAAAGACTGGTATGGCGGAGACTGCCAACCTCTGTCTCAATGGCTGTTCTTTGAGGCAGGAAATAACCGTGAAAATGAATTCCGAGAGGAGTTCAAATAAATGAGTTTCTAAGGAGGACAAATCAATGTTAGAAGCAAGAATTACCATCGAGGTCCCGGAGCTGGCGAACGCCATCAACAATCTCGCTGCTGCACTTGGCGGCATGAAGACCGCACCTGTTCCGCAGCCGACCCCAGTTCAAGCAACACAAGCTCCTGTTGCGCCGCCTATGCAACCTGCGCCTATGCCCGGTCCTGCACCCGTCGCAAACGCGCCTGTGAATTATCCTGCACCGAATGTTCCTCTCGCACAGCCGCCTAAGTACACGGTAGACCAGATTATGGCTGCTGGGGCTACGCTGATGGACGCAGGCAAGGTGAATGAGCTGATGAACCTGCTTCATTCTTTCGGCGTTCAGGCGGTCATGGACTTGAAGCCTGAGCAGCTTGGGGCGTTTGCTACGGCGTTAAGAGAGATGGGGGCACAGATATGAGCGGCCACGCACTTCTTTCCCCTTCCAGTGCGCACAGATGGCTAAATTGCCCCCTCGCTCCAAGATTGGAAGCGCAGCTTCCTGAGAAACCGAGCGAATATGCACGGGAAGGTACAATCGCGCACAGCGTTTGCGAAATCGCAGCCAAGAAAAAGTTTAAGAAGGTCAAAGCCGCCGAGTACAACAAGGTCATTAAAAAGCTGAAAACAGATGAGCAGTGGAGCGATGAAATGCTCCACACTGCCGAAACCTATGTTGAGCATTTATCCGAGCGCGCGATGGGCTTCGAGAATGAGCCGTATATCGCTTTTGAAGTCAAGGTGGACATTTCCGACTATGTGCCTGAAGCCTTTGGACGTTGCGATTGCGTGATGTTCGGCGGTGATACGCTTATCATCACCGACTATAAGCACGGGAAAGGCGTTCCGGTAAGCGTCGAAATGAATCCGCAGCTTATGCTTTATGCCCTCGGTGCGCTGAAACTCTATCAGCCGCTCTTTGGTGACGCACTGAAGAAGATTGTCATCTATATTGACCAGCCGAGGCTCAGTTCCTATGAAGGCTGGGAGTGCAGTACAAAAGACCTGCTTGATTGGGGCGAAAGCGTTAAACCAAAGGCTCAGATGGCGTTCATGGGATTCGGCGAATACCACGCTGGTGACTGGTGCCGATTCTGCCGAGCCAATGGCATTTGCAAGGCGCAGGCTGAACAGCAGACCAGCGCATTTGATGATTTCAGTCAGGCGGTAGGCAATCCAGATGCGCTCCTGACCCCTGCCGAGATGGGTTCGGTTTTGGAGCGCGGCAAAAACCTTGTTGTGTGGTATGAAACCGTAAAAGAAAAGGCGCTCGAAGCTATTCTCAACGGCACAAAAATCCCCGGCTTCAAAGCTGTGGAGGGGCGCAGCACACGAATCTGGACCGACCAAGACAAAGCCCTTGAAAAGTTGCAGGCATCTGGCATCGACCGCGCAATTATCTACGACAGTGTTCCCAAAACGCTTGCGCAGTTGGAAAAGGTACTTGGAGCAACGAAGTTCAAAGAGCTGGTAGGCGATTTCGTAACCAAACCGCAGGGGAAACCGACGCTGGCAACTGCGGACGATTCACGCAAGGAGTTTAACAGCGCCGCTGCTGACTTCGCCGGTGTAGCAAATGGAATAAACAGTGCAGAGTAAAATTGAAAGGAGAAAAACAGTTATGTATAACAATATTCCCACAAAAGTTCTGACCGGTGAGGTTCGCCTGTCCTATGTCAACCTTGTTGCTCCGAGAGTGAACAACAACGACCCTACCGCGACCCCCAAGTATTCTGTGACGCTTCTCATCCCTAAGACCGATACGGCGGTCAAGGCGAATATCGACGCCAGCATCGAAGCTGCTGCCGCCGATGCTCAGGGCAAGATTTGGAACGGCGTTCGTCCGCCCGTTATGCCTATCCCCATCCACGATGGCGATGGAGTTCGTGAGAACGGTACTCCCTACGGTCCTGAATGCAAGGGTTGCTGGGTCATCACGGCAAGTTCCAAGAACAAGCCGCAGGTCGTTCATCAGAGCGACATCAACACGGAGCTGCTTCCGCAGGACATCTACAGCGGTATGTATGCTCGCGTGACAATCAATTTCTTCGGTTACAACCGTGCTGGTAAGAGAGGCGTCGGGTGTGGTCTGGGGAACGTTATGAAGACCCGTGATGGCGAAGCTCTGGCTGGGGGCGCATCCGCTGCTGCCGACTTCGCAGGTATCGGTCAGGAAGCTGGCGCTCCTGCTACTCCTGCCTATGGCGGTGCTATGCCTGCTACGCCGGGTCAGATGACTTACCCCAACACCGGATATACCGCGCCTGCCACGGGCGATACTCCGCCATGGGGCGCTCCCGCAAGTCCTGCTTTTGGGCAGATGCAGGGTGGCAATCCTAATCCGTTGGGTGTTCAGCCCGGAGCCATCAATCCGCTTACCGGCAAGCCGTACTTCGGATAACGAGAAGAAGACGCGCAGCCGCATAAAAGTGGCTGCGCGTCTTTGTTTCTAAGGAGGACAGAATATGGTTTTTAGAATAACGCACCCGACCAGTTATTTAGAGCTGAACGTTGGTAACTTCTTTGGAACAGCCAATAAAAAGCAGCTCGGCAAGGTTCTTCGACTGGCAAAACAGAATTGCAACGAGGAGCAGCGTACCAGCCTCATAGGGATGCTCAAAGAGGAAATCGCACTCCATACCGATGTGATTATAAAGGTTGAAGACCTGCGTGTGGCTGAGAGTGAGTGCCTAAGTCAGCTTATCAGCGGCGCGCTCATTCAACCGTCGAGATATGAAAAGACTTTGAGAAAACAGCGTGACCGGCTCAGATATGTTGCAGAGCTGGTAGAAAAAGCGAGGTGGGGCGGATGATTCACCACCTTTCGATTGACCTTGAAACCTACAGCAGTGTTCCTATCGCAAAGGCAGGTGCTTACAAATACGTGCAAAGCCCTGATTTTGAGATACTGCTGTTCGCTTATAGCGTAGATGGGGAACCTGTCGAGATTGTGGACTTGGCGCAGGGCGAAGTTTTACCCGGTTGGCTATACGAAGCGATAAAAAGCCCAGAGTACATCAAACACGCATACAACGCCGCGTTCGAGTGGTATTGCCTTTCCAAGTTTTACGGTGGGCTTTTGCCGGTAGACCAGTGGCGCGACACGATGCTGCACGGGCTTTACTGCGGATTTACTGCTGGACTGGACGCCACAGGCAAAGCTCTGGGGCTTCCGGCAGAGAAGCAGAAACTGTCCATCGGCAAAGCCCTGATACGGTATTTCTGTGTTCCTTGCTCTCCAACGCAATCCAACGGGGGCAGAACACGGAATTATCCGAAGCACGACCCCGACAAGTGGAACCTGTTCAAGACCTACTGCGTGGGAGACGTTGTGACTGAAATGGAGATTGACCGCAGACTCTCAAATTTTCCTGTGCCTGATGCCATCGAAAAGCAGTGGCAGACTGACTTGCTCATCAATGCTCGCGGCGTCGCTGTGGATATGGGCATGGTGCGCGGTGCATTGGAAATAGACGCTACGGCACGTGAGAGCTTAACGAGGGAGGCTGTGGCTATTACGGGGTTGGAAAACCCCAACAGCGTATCACAGCTTGCCAAGTGGCTCGAAAAAGCTACGGATGCCCCAATAGCCGACCTGCGCAAAGATACGGTATCGGCGATGCTGGAAAACCAGTCTATCACCGGTGATGCCAACAGAATGCTGGAAATCAGGCAGGAGCTTGGAAAGACCAGCACCAAGAAATATGACGCGATTGAAGCTGCCGTTTGTAAAGATGGGCGTGTCCGAGGATTGTTGCAGTTCTACGGAGCAAACAGGACGGGCAGATGGGCCGGAAGGCTTGTGCAAGTGCAAAATCTGCCACGAACCTACATCGGGCAGCTCCCTCTCGCGAGAGAGGCTGTTAGGCACAGGCAGGCTGATAAGCTGCGGTTTCTGTACGGTTCTGTGCCTGATACCCTCTCGCAGCTTATCCGAACCTCGTTTGTAGCGTCGGATGGAAACAAGCTGGTTGACGCCGACTTCTCCGCAATCGAGGCACGGGTTATCTCGTGGCTCGCTGGCGAACAGTGGCGGCTGGAAGTGTTCAGAACGCATGGCAAGATTTACGAAGCCTCTGCCAGTCAGATGTTCGGCGTTCCGATAGAGAAAATCAAGAAGGGAAACCCCGAATATTCCCTGCGGCAAAAGGGCAAAGTTGCGGAATTGGCGCTCGGCTATCAGGGCAGCTCCGGTGCGCTTATTAACATGGGCGCATTAAAAATGGGCATTCCAGAAGATGACCTGCCGGACATTGTTTCCCGTTGGCGCGAAGCGAACAGACGCATTGTAGACCTGTGGTATTCGCTCGAAAGTGCAGCAGTATCAGTCATCCAAACAGGCTCACCTGTGGGTGTTCACGGCTTGGTACTGGCACGAGAGTTCGACCTTGAACATGGCTTGGACTTTCTCACCATTACTCTACCGAGCCAAAGAAAGCTGTACTATGCAAAACCGGAGCTGGGCGAAAACCAGTGGAACCGGCCTTCGATTTTGTATCGCGGTGTCAACCAGACAACGAAGCAATGGACACAGCTCGAAACCTACGGCGGCAAACTCGTGGAGAATGTTGTTCAGGCAATCGCTCGCGACTGTCTGGCAGTCGCCATCGAGCATTTGGAGGAAGCGGGCTTTCCGGTGGTCTTTCACGTACATGACGAGGTTGTTATTGACTGCCCTGCGGACAAAGCTGACCTTGACAGAGTGGTGCAGCTTATGACGCTGCCCATCCCTTGGGCGCTTGACTTGCCGCTCAATGCGGATGGCTGGGTTGGCGATTTCTTCAGAAAGGACTGATGGTTTGAGTACGTATAAAAACTCGGAAGGTTACAGCGACCCGACGGTCGGCGAAGCGATGAGCAATATCGCGATGGAAGCTCGGAGAAAAGATGCCGAACGCCTCGACGTTATCAGCCAGCTTATTCCGATTATGAAGAAGACCGCAGAGCTTGTGGGTTTTGAGGTTGTCGGGCGCATTGTCCTTATGGATAAGGAAACCGGCAAAAAATATAAGTGAAACACGGAAGGAGGTAGGAGCTGAATATGGTAAATGACCGCCAAATAACAATCACCGTCGGCAACAATCGAAAAAGCGTAAATTGGCAGCCCCAGACCATCATGCTGTCGGAGTTTTATGAAAAGCTCCGAATCCCAAGCCGTTCGACGGAAACGATGCAGGAATACCTCGGCCTGAAGAAATCCGAACAGGATGACCGAAAGGACATCGGCGGGTTCGTTGCAGGCAGTCTGTCCGGCCCACGGCGTAAAGCCGGTGCTGTGACAGGGCGCGACATCATAACGCTTGACTTCGACACGATACCGCCCGGAGGCACAGATGAAATCCTGAAGCGCGTGGACGCGCTTGGGTGCGGCTACTGTATTTACTCCACGCGAAAACACGCTCCGGCTAATCCTCGATTGAGGATTCTGCTGCCACTTGACAGAACTGTCACGGCGGATGAGTACGAACCGATTGCACGGTACATGGCAACGTGCATCGGCATAGAGTTTGCAGACCCAACAACCTTTGAGGCAACACGCCTGATGTACTGGCCGAGTTGCTGCAAAGACAGCGAGTATGTATTCAGCTTCGGCGATAAGCCGATGCTGCTTGCAGACGGTTTGCTGAATGTCATGGACCAAAAGTTCGGGGATTGGCGTGATGTATCGAAATGGCCGCAGGTTCCCGGAGCTGATAACGCTTACAAGAAGCTGGCGATGAAGCAAAGCGACCCTCTCAGCAAGAATGGTGTGGTGGGCGCATTCTGCCGGACATACGACATCTACGGCGCGATGGACACGTTTCTCGACGGGATTTACGCGCCTGTGGACGATTCACGTGGACGTTTCACATATCTGGGCGGCAGCACAACAGGCGGTGCGGTGGTCTACGACAACGGGATGTTTCTCTACTCCCACCATTCCACCGACCCATGCTGCGGGCGTCTGGTAAACGCCTTCGACTTGGTGCGTATGCACAAGTTTGGCGATATGGATGATGGAGCAGACCCAAATACGCCCACGAACAGGCTTCCGTCCTACACAGCGATGTGCAAGTTCGCCGTCGAAGACACGCGGGTGTCCCGGCAGCTTGCAAAGGAACGCGCCGATTCTGCGGTAAGCGATTTCAGCAGCTTGACTGAATCGGCAGAGGACGCCGGAGAAAACCTCGATTGGACGATGGACTTGGAGCTGAATAGCCAGACTGGCACCATCAAGGCGACCATCGACAACATCTGGCTTATTCTCGAAAATGACCCGAATCTACGCGGCAAATTTGCCCTGAATGAATTTGCGGGGCGCGGCGAGGTGCTGGGCGACCTGCCTTGGAGTGTATTCACCAAACGGCGCGGTTGGACGGACAACGACAATCAGGGCTTGTACTGGTACTTTGAGAAGGTCTACAAGATTACCGGCAACGGCAAAATCGACGGTGCGCTATCCCTTCACAGCGAGAAGCACAAGTTCAACGATGTGCGCAACTACCTGTCCTCTCTGACATGGGACGGGCATCCGCGTCTTGACACACTTCTGATTGAGTATCTAGGCGCGGCGGATAAACCCTACGTACGGGCAGTCACACGAAAGGCTTTTACGGCGGCTGTGGCGAGAGCGATGGAGCCGGGGTGCAAATACGACACCATGCTTATTCTTTCCGGGCCGCAGGGCATTGGCAAGTCCACGCTCCTCGATAAGATGAGTAAGGGCTGGTTCAATGATGGCATCAGAACATTTGAAGGTAAGGAAGCCAGCGAGCTGCTACAAGGCGTCTGGCTGGTCGAAATCGGTGAGCTGGATGCGTTCAGGCAGACAGACGTTGCCCGCATTAAGCAGTTCCTCAGCCTACGCGCTGACCGTTTCAGGGCGGCCTACGGGCGTCACGTAAAAGATATTCCCCGATGCTGCGTGTTCTTCGGCACGACTAACACATCCATGTTCCTGAGAGACCGTACCGGCAACCGGCGCTTTTGGCCAGTAGACGTGGGCGTCCAGCCACGCATCAAGACCGTATGGGAGTATCTGGACGCGGAAGTAGACCAGATATGGGCCGAGGCCGTTATGCGCTGGCGTATGGGCGAGAGCTTGTTCCTGACAGGCGCGATTGAAAATGAAGCGAAAGCTGAGCAGGAATCCCACCGTGAAGTCAGCAGCAAAGAAGGTATCATCATTGATTTTGTTGATAAGCCTGTACCAGAGGATTGGCAGAAATGGTCGCTGGAAAACCGCAGATTATTTCTCAATGGGACGGTTAAAGGCGAAGATAGCGTGAAGCTCGTCTTACGCGACAGAATATGTGCCTTGGAGATTTGGTGTGAGGCTTTCGGCGGGTCCCCAAAGGACTTTCGGTATTCGGAATCGGCTGAAATAAACGACATCCTACGGGCTATGCCGGGATGGGAGAAAACCCCAAACGGGCTGCGGTTTGGTTACTGCGGCTACCAGAGAGGGTTCTTACGGAAAGGATGACGGATATGAAGAACGAGAAAACTTTGGAGCTGTTAAAGCTCGTTGAACAGAACCCGGATTTGCCAGTAGTCCCGATGGTAGACGGTGAAATCGTGTCGGACGATTACGGCTACTATATCGGGAACTGGGGTTCCGCTGTCGTTGACGAGTATCTTGTAACGAAGCGCAACGGCATGATTTACTTCAAAAGCGATGATGACGTGTTCGATGTGTTGGAGCATCAGTTGTCAGACGAGGAGTTTGAAGCGTTACCAGAGACAGAATCCGAGTGCAGGCCATTTTATGATGGCCTGCCTTGGAGGAAGGCGATTATCGTGTATATTCGCCCGTGGGAGGGCTGAAACATTCAGCGAAACATCTGAATGTAAGTTGAATGTTAGACACGAAAGTCGAAGTTTAGGCGGGAAATTCAACCCAATGTTTCAGCGGTGAATGTTTCAATGTTTCGGGAATGTTTCACCCAATGTTTCAGCAAAAACCCAGTAATATCAAGGCTTTTCACCGTTTTGAAACATTGAAACATTTATTTCTATAAAGTGTGAAAATAGAGGGATTAGAGGGCGTAGAGAAAAATACGCCCGCCTAATCCGCCTGATTTGCGCATATTACGCGCGCGCGATTTCGGCAAATGTTTCAGGAGGCAAAACATGAATGAAAGTAGAATTGAAAGACACCTTGTTGAAGGTGTGAGAAAGCTCGGCGGAATGTGCGTGAAGTTCGTAAGCCCCGGTACTCCCGGTGTACCAGACAGGCTCATCATCACAGCAACAGGAAGAATCATCTTCGCAGAGCTTAAAACGGAAACCGGGCGTCTGGCGAAAATCCAGAGGTACACGATTGGAGAAATGCAGAAGCGCGGAGCCGATGTTCGCGTAGTGAAAGGTCTCGACGAGGTGAAGCAGCTTCTGGCTGAGATTGGAGGGATGACGAAATGATATTTAAGCCCTACCCGTATCAGCAGTATTGCATCGACAGCATTATCTACAATCGGGCAGTCGGGCTTTTTCTGGATATGGGTTTAGGTAAAACGGTCATCACCCTGACTGCGATACATGACCTTCGGTATAACCGATGGGAGGTTACGAAGCCTCTCATCATAGCACCGAAGAAGGTAGCCGAAGCCACGTGGACAACAGAGGCGAAAAAGTGGGACCACCTGAAAATGATGAGGGTCGTTCCCATTCTCGGTACCGCACAGCAGAGGCTACGGGCGTTGGCTACACCGGCGGACGCATACGTGATAAACCGTGAGAACGTGCAGTGGCTGGTCGAACATTTCAAGAACAGTTGGCCTTTCGATATGGTCGTTCTGGATGAAAGTTCCAGCTTCAAAAATTCTCAGAGCAAGCGGTTCAAATCGTTAAAGCTGGTTCGCAGCAGAATAAAGCGCATTGTCGAGCTGACCGGCACCCCGTCCAGCAACGGCCTCGAAGATTTGTGGGCGCAGATTTATCTGCTTGACGGTGGCGCCAGACTTGGCAAAACACTCGGAGCGTATCGGGATAAATACTTTATCCCCGGCAGGAGAAACCGCACGACGATTTTCAATTACACGCCGAAAGACGGTAGTTTCGAGATGATAAAGCAGGCTATCAGCGACATTTGCATCAGCATGAAAGCCAGCGACTACCTTACTCTGCCGGACGTGCTTCACAACGATATTCCCGTGGCGCTTGACACTGCGGCGCAGAAAGCCTATCGGCAGCTGGAAACGGATTTGCTGTTGCAGGTCGATGAGAATACCATCACCGCAGGAACGGCGGGCGTTCTGACTGGGAAACTCTTGCAGCTTTGCAACGGTGCAATTTACGACGAGAACAGGAACGCCGTGAAAGTCCACGACTGCAAGATTGACGCTTTCATGGAACTCATTGAGCAGTTGAACGGGCAACACGCCTTGGTGTTCTATAATTTCCAGCATGACCGTGACCGGCTGGTCGAAGCTCTGGCATCCACCAATCTACGGGTTCGTGTCTATTCGCAGGCGCGGGATGAGATAGATTGGAACAACGGAGAGATTGACGTGCTGCTTGCCCACCCCGCAAGCTGCGGCTACGGTTTGAATTTGCAGCAAGGCGGTCATCACGCGATTTGGTTCGGGCTGACTTGGAGCTTGGAGCAGTACGAACAGGCGAATAAGCGGCTTCACCGTCAAGGACAAGAGCATCCTGTCGTTATCCACCACCTGATTGTGCAAGGCGGAATGGACGAAGCAGTCATCGAAGCCTTGCAGGATAAGGGCGATATGCAGAACGCACTTATGGACGCCCTGCGCGTCCGCATCAATAAATTGCGCAGTTAAAAAAGAGGAGGTAAACTTGCATGAATCGAGATGAAATTGCTGAAATCGCACGGGTGGCTGCGGCGGAGGTCCTCGCGAAGAAGGACGAAATTCTTGATGATGAGTACGACGCCAGATACCACGATGTTAATTTGTTGATGAAGAACTACCGCAAACTAAAAGCGCACTACTCGAATGTATCACCGGAAACCTTGGAGGTCAGCTCCATTTGCTCCATGCGCCACAAGACCGGCTTGATGATGAGCCACGTCGATAAGATGCTTACAGCTTACGAGGCTCTTTGCCGCGATGCGGTGAATCCTGACGAAGCCCGCAGGTGGGAGGCTTTGTATTTGCGGTACATCGACAAGGAACGTATCAGCGTGGATGATATTGCCGAGCGGCTTTGCATTGACAAGCGGACGTTTTACCGCGACATCAACCGCGCTATGGAGGACATGGCTGTCCTTTTGTTCGGCATCGAGGCAATCGGCTCGTGGAAGCACAAGCGGAAGTCAAGTGACAAAGAGTGAAAAATCAGGGGCTTGCCCAGCGCGGCAGGCTCCTGATTTTTTATTGCTCGTTGCTTTTTACGAAAATTTTTCTGAAAAACTTTTCTCGAAAACCATTGACAAAAACGACTTAAAGTGCTATAATAAGAATGTAAAGAAAAAAGAAAAGCCCGATGGGGGTAGAGATAAAACAGGAGGTCACGAAGATGAAAACAACGCAAGAGTTAGATTGCATCAAGGCTGAAATGGAATACCGCGAATGGAGAGAATGCCCGCAGTGGTATTGCGTGAAGACAACGCTCCACGCAGATGGTCGAATCGAGAGCGAAGTTGTAGCTGATGAGAAAAGCAAAATCCCGATTGCAATTCAGTCCGCCGAGAAGCCGCTGGACGGGGTTTACGAGACAATGGAAGCTACGACATATTACACATATTGCAGAGGCTACAAGGAAGCTGCCAAGCAGGTTGCCCTTGCGAAGCAGATGGCGGCGGTAGCAGTATAGGCAAATAGAGCAAACCTTTTCAATCATTTGTATCACCTACCTCTCCACCGCCATGCGGCGGCTTTTTCTTTGCCTAAAATCATATTGATAGCGAAAAACGTCGCCATCCAGCGCAGTTTCGCGGTAGAACACGCCATCAGCAAACCATTCGCGCTGTATTTCCTCACCATCATTCAATTTAGGCAGGCTGGACTTTGCTTGCGATGCAAGCTCTGTTGCTACCGCAAGCAGAACTGCGGGAGCCGCTTTCACTTCTCCACCTTAGCTACGTCATCAGCCAGAAGCTCCTCGATTGTGCAACCGTAGAGCTTCGCAAGAATGGGCAGCTTATCAGCTCGCGGCTTCGCGAGACCGCGCTCCCACTTGCTCACTGCGGATTCTTTTACACCAACGGCTTTGGCGACCTCACGCTGGGTAGGTATGGCTCCGCGAAGTCTCCGCTCTCGCATTACGTTCATCGTATCACCTCCTTGTACCGATTCTACGGGTTTCATTCTCTACCTACATTCATATTATAACACTTATATTCTTAAAAGTCAACTCGAAATCTCAATTTTTCCAGAAAAATTTTGAACTTGACAACTTGAATTAAAGGACATATAATAGACTTTAAGGAAAGGTGGTGCAACTTATGGACGGATTCGGAGAACGACTTAGACGGTTGAGAAAAGACCGCGATATTACGCAGGGCCAGCTTGCAGATGTGATTGGCGTGGTTTCGTCGGCAGTAGGCAAATACGAACGCCTACCGGGGTCATACCCCAGCGTCGAAGCACTCATTAGGATTGCTGATTATTTTGACGTGAGCATAGATTACCTGCTGCGGGGTGTTCAGACCGTTCCTGCCGTTGAAAACAACATCAGCGGACAGCTTCTGAATAGTTCCTTCGTGCAGGCAAACCACGGCGGTATCGTGTTCAACGGTGATGAAAAGCAGATGCTCTCGCCGGAAGCACTGGAACTGCTGCGCATTTATGAAACACTCGGCGGTCGTGAACGTTTGAAGCTCCTCAACTTTGCTGTGGAGCTGGAAGGGAGTAAGGAATGAAGGTATCACTGGATATTAAGAAGAAGTGTTCTTTCTTTTGGCTTAGAGGCATCCGTAACGCCCGCATTGATAAATGCTGCGCCAAATGCTTCACGGGCGAAGTATATCACGAGATTTATGAAGGTACTCGCTATAAAGAGAAAGCCCACGTAGAACTTGAACTCACCCCGGATAGCAGCATTAAAGCATACTACCTCTGTGGATTAAGCAGGGGCTTCCGGTATGACGATAATACCCATGTTGCTTTTGTGCCGTGCGAGGGGCAAAACATCAAGATTGAGAACGATAAGATTCGGCTCGTAATCACTGATGCTCGCCAGATTGACTTTCAGGGATACAAACCGAATCCCGAAGGCGAATATACCCATGAGCAGCGCACCTGCCGTAATTGGATATTCGCCAACTATCTGTTAGACGGGATGCCGCTGTGAAACGTGCAGCCCTCTATATCCGCGTTTCCACGCTGGAACAGGCGCAGGAGGGCTATTCCGTCGGCGAGCAACGAGAACGCCTGATTGCATACTGCAAGGCAAAGGACTGGCTCATAGCTGACATCTATGTCGATGGCGGCTATACAGGCAGCAACCTTAATCGCCCCGGTATACAGAAGCTCATTTCGGAAACGGATAAATTTGATTTAGTTCTGGTCTATAAATTGGATAGGCTTTCCCGTTCACAGCGCGACACGCTCTACCTTATCGAAGAAGTGTTTCGCCCAAACGACGTGGATTTCATTTCTATGCAAGAGAGCTTTGACACGTCCACACCGTTTGGCAAAGCTATGATTGGACTGCTTGCAGTGTTCGCGCAATTAGAGCGTGAGCAAATAAAAGAGCGGACGTGGATGGGTCGCGTTGCACGTGCGAAAACTGGTCTCCATCACGGTGGTGGATATATCCCCATCGGCTATGAATACGAAGATGGTAAGCTGGTAATCAACCCATACGAGGCAGAACAAGTCAGGAAAATATATGAGTGGTATCTTGCGGGAGCGTCATTGAAGTCGATAACAGACCGTCTCCAAGCAGAAGGGTACACGAATAAGTATAGCAGCTATAATTCATGGTCAAGCGTGAGAAATATACTCGGCAACGAAACTTATACCGGAAGGCTGCATTTTGGAGATATTGTTGTGGATAACGCACATGAAGCAATCATAAGCAAAGAACAATTCGACGCCGCCCAAGTCATAAGGGGAAAGCGGCAGGAGCAATACGGCAACACCGCTTTCCAGTCGAAGCATCTGCTGACAGGTCTACTATTCTGCGGTCACTGCGGTGGGCGGTACTATTTGCGGAATACTGGTAAGTATTCATATTACGCCTGCTATTCCCGCACAAAACAAATTAAGAGTATGGTTAAGGACCCTAATTGTAAGAACAAGATTTGGAAAGCGCAGGAGCTTGAACCAAGGATAGATGCCCAAATCCGTGAATTGCTGCGCTCGCCCCAGATGGCGGCTGATATAGCAGCAGGAAGACCAAAGCCTGTTCCCACCACTAAAAACACTGATATTGAGCGCCGCATACGCGAGATTGATAAGCAAATCAGTAAACTGATGGAACTGTACCAAATGGACGATATTCCGCCAGAGCTGCTTGGCGAGAAGATAAACAAGCTATATAACGAGAGAACCACACTACAAAATTCTCTCGTTCCGGCAGAAGAACCAAATACGATGCCGTTTGACTTGGTGCAGGAACTGCTCTCGGATGCTGCGCAGATTTGGGACTTCGCTGATGAGCAGCAAAAGAAACGCATTATGCAGAGTTTGGTGTCAAGAATTATTCTGACGGACGATGACATCAAGATTGAATGGACATTCTAAAGGCAAATAAAAAAAAAGCCCTTCCTTACAGGATTATCCTGCAAGGAAGGGCTTTCGTGCTACTTCTCAGGCACAATAGCCTCCGCATTGATTTGCTGAATCGCAGTCTGAGCGATGGACGCCGCTGTAGCTGCTGCGGTACTTGCGGCAACCGCCGTTGCACCGCCCTCCAAAGCCACGGAGACATTCTGCGTGGTAGGAAGCTGAACCTTCTGTTTGCGTACCTCTGCCTCAATCCGGTTGACGAGATACTCTGTAAGGTCGCCATAGGCGGACGTAATAAAATCCTGCGCAGCAGGGCTGATAGCTGCGATACAAGCTGCAAGAGCTTTCTGCATTGCTTCCTCCTGCGCCCCTTTCGTGAACGTGCCATTTTTCTTCAGCGCATCGACATACGTTTGGCTGGTAGCCGAAACAGCGGCAGTAACAGCGTCGGCGATTTCCCAGATATAATCTTGCCGCTTGATGTTATCGGTCTGAGCAATCGCTTTGTCACGCACTTTTCTGATAGCCGTAATAGCAAACACAGAAAGTACGGGAATGACAGCGGTGATAACCGCAGCCAGCAAATCAGTAAAAAACTCATCCATACCGCGTTCCTCCTTAAACTTTCTTGCAGTAGTCGAGCGAAATCCAGCCCGCGCCAGATTTCAGCTTACCCCACTTTGTCGCGCCGCTGCCAGACGCTTCTTCGATGATGGTGTAAACGCCGGGCTTGATATAGCCCTTGCTTCCGTAATTCGTGCCGGGGCCGCTGCGAATCCGCAGGTCAGAAATTGGCACCTGCACCCGATAGCTGCTGGCGACAGACACTGCGATGTCAACAGCGTCAACCCAGCCGTAAACGGTAGAGCCACCGCCCTTTACCGCTTGCAGATGGTACGGGTGCGCAGCTCCTTTCGCAACAGCAGTGACCTTGGCTTTGCCGGGTTTACACGTGCTGCCAGATTTCGCGGTAGAGCTGACATAATGCTTACTGCCCTTGAAATCAACTGTATCGCCGACATTAACATCTGCGTTCACAGCAGGTTTACTCGGCGTAGCAGGCTCTGGGTTATTCGCACCAAGCCTGCGGTTGACCTCCGCCGCGATTTCCCCATGACGGTTATAGAGATAATCACCGGGGCAGCTCTTGTTCGCGTAATCACGGTGGACGGTCATATTGCAGCCGTTCTTGTGGTTCACACGGTCGCTTTTGCTCGTAGACCACACCAGCTTCTTGATGCCGTTGCGCTTGCAGATGTCGGTAACAAGGTCAAGCAGAGCGGCATACGCCTTATCATTGACCGCATAGGGGTGCGTGGTATCGCTTGCGACTTCGATAGTGATAGCCCTGTTGTCGTTGGCGGCATTCGAGCTGCACCAAGAGCGGTCTTTCTCCTCGACATACATACCGATGCGCCCGTCTACGCCCACACCATAGTTGCTGGATGCCTGACGGGAACTCGGTGCAAAAATGCTGCCCAGCGTCTCTACTGAACACTGCCCGACAACACAGTGAATCGTGATGGTGTCGATTTTGTGGTTACGAGGGCTACTCTTGTTCGGGCTAATTTTCGTATAACTTACGAGCGAACTGTTACTCATTGTGTTACCTTCCTTTCCAGCAGTCTTGGCATACCTGTCAAAATAGGTCTGCCCGAATCCTGCTCTTTTCTTCTTCACAGCCTCGCTTTGGTCGGCGGGGCGCTCGTAATTCAGAAGTACAGCATCACTTGCTGCCCGTACTGATGTCGCTGTTTTCAACTCGTTCAGCACAGTTCGGTAGCCATCTGATAGCTCCTGAAATAAAAAATCGAGCTGCATTTCTAAGTCACCGATGGACTTTCCTGCGGCTCGCGCGAAATCTAACATATTCTGCTTGCGGGACCAGTACGTCCACTGCGAAAGACCATAACCGGCGCTATCGCGGACGAAACTCTGGTAGGAACCACGGTCCACAGCAGCCGTATAACTGCTATCTGTATGGCCCAGCTTTTGTTCATAACTATTCTGAAGATTTTGGGGGTTCAAGCCGCTTTCAGCGTAGAGATTTCCCATCAGCCCTGCCGCGCCAGCTTTGCTCAAGCCCTTTCCAACAAGGAAATTCCAAATCTTCTCCTCATTTGTTTTGCCTGTCAGCATGACTCTCCCTTTCTGCTATCCTTTTCCAGATGAGTTTTCCTTCTCGGAAGAATCATCTTTTTGCTTGTCCGGCCAGTGGTTGTGTCTGCTCAGATTTTCAACAGCAGACTTGATACAATAAGCCAGCACCACGCCAATAATTTCTGTAACTGCTACTTGCGAGAGGCTTTCCGCAATCTGCGGATGGTCGAGGTAAGCAAGGATGTAGCTACACCACACCCACGCAAATCCGTTTCCGAGACAAATCCAAATCACCTTTTTGGTGGTTTCCATCTTTCGCAACTCGCCGCCCGCCGAAAGGACACGAACCTTTCGGCGTAGGCGGACGATGGTGCGACGATAGAAAAAGGAACTGAAAAATGCTCCGGCAAGGAAGGCGGCTACAGCAATCAGAATGATTTTCATGTAGTCGCCACCTCACATTCCGATTTGTGTAAATACGAAGCCAAGAATAATGCCCACAACCGCCGTGACTACGTAGCCAACGACTTTGCGCCACATCTCTCCGTCGCGGCCTTCGAGAACCTCTAACCGCTTTCCCTGTTTTTCTTGCTCTTTCACCATGCTCTCCATGCTTGTCGCTAACTTCTCAACTGAGGTAGTCAACGAACTCATCTCACGCACGTTTTCTTCGAGAAGCTCAATGCGCCGGTCTTGGCGCTTGTTTTCTTCCTCAATCCGGCGACGGAACTCCTCATGCTCCGCTCTTGTAATAGGTGTGTCCACGCCCATTCCTCCTTTCCTCGTTACAGTATTCGCGTGGGTGCAAGCAAAAGAGAGGCGTTTACACGCCTCCCTCCGTTTCGGTATTTCCAATGAGTTCTTGAAGACGAGCAGCAAGCGTCGGGTCTTCCAGTGCTTGCGCGCCGAGCTGCTCAATCACATAAGCCTGTGCTTTGATGATTTCAGCTTGCCTGATACAGATACTTGTCAACTCGTCTATAAGTTCAGCACCACTCATTCGGTGTAGTCCTCACCGGTGATTTCTTTGTACTGGTCAGCAGTAATTTCATTGTCAGCCACGCGGCCAGCAAGGATAGCTGCCACAGCCTTTCGACGAGAGGCAGGCATCTGCGCCCAAGTCTTTGTACCGGCGACAAGTCGGTTTGCCCAGATTTCGTTCATACGGTTTTACCTCCTGTTATTGATTGATGAGAGCGTCCAGTTCGCACACAGCGTCTTCGAGAGCGCTCATGCGCTCATCCATCGCCGCATCCTGTTCGCACAGCGCATTTTCCATAGCGGCGTTATTCTCAGCCGCCTGTACCGCCAAGGGGCCAGTCTTATCTACCACACGATAATGGCGGTCGATTTCGTACCAGTCATAGCAGTTGCCTTCCGCATCCTCCGTGCTGTCCAGCTTGCAGACAACGCGGAAATTGTCGGTGATAGTTTGGTCGGGGTAGATTTGCTCGACCTGATGAAACCCCGTCAAGTCGGTGTGAGAACCGCCCTTTGTTTTGAGGATTTCAGTATCGCCCTTCGTTCCAAATACGTATTCCAAGTCAGCTCCTCCTTTCGCTGCTTTTGCCGAACGATTTTCTTCAGTTCACGCATAAGGCGCTCACCGTTGAACAGCATCCGGTATAGGTTGTAGTTGTTGCAGTGTTTCAACTGTCCAAGTCGGGAGAGCAAACTTGATGCCGCTCCCGCATAGATGCGCTTACCCTGTCTTTTTCGCTTTTGGTATCTGGCGATTGCCCGTTTTATGCGAAGAAGATTATGCTTGCGCGGGATTGTGTAGCCTCGCCCGTATCGGTAGCCTACCGCATCCGGCATTCGCTCCCGTGACCGTTCAAGCCCGCGCCGTGGAGGGTCCAGCGGCACTCGCTCCGTTCTCTTGACTGTTGGGAATATCTGCCAGTCGGTTTTCAAACGAAGCTGATGGACGTTCAGCCATTCTTCTACGAGAACACGGAGTTTCCGTAATTTTCGCTTGTTGGAACCGAATATCGTCAGGTTATCCATATACCGGGTGTAGTGCTTGCATAAACCACTCTCACGGATAAGCCGGTCAAGCGGCTGCAAAACAGTGTTAGCGAACCACTGTGACGTATAAGCCCCAATCAACACGCCATCTTTGATGATGCGCCAAATAAGGTCAAGGACACGGTGGTCTTTGATAAGCTGCCGCATACGGTCCATAACAACCTCCGGCTTCAAGCTGTCGTAGAAATGGTGGATGTCACCGCAAAACTCGTACTTCGTACCTTTCGGGTCGTGGAACATCCAAGTCTCAATGGCTTTCCGGGCGTGATGCGGCCCTCTGCCACGAATGCTACCACAGCAGTAATAATCCATACCGCGCATCATTTTCGGCTGTAACACTTGAATGAGCGCGTGATGAACGTACTGGTCAGGCCATTGTGCGGGTTCGCTTACTGTACGCCATTTTTGTGCGCTGGCGTCCCAGCGCTGAGTAACGTGGGGTTCTTTAGGTTCAAAGCCCTCGACAATGATTTTCCGCAGCTCTTTAACACGTTCCAGCTTTGTTTCCTCCACCCAAGCGGTGCAGGAATTAGGTCGGTGATGCGTTCGCCAGTGATGAGTTCGATTTACTTCGTCGATGGCTTGTATAAGGTTTCTATCAGAAATGAGCAGTCCGAAGACATTTCCGATTCGTTTCATGGGGAATATCCTCCTTTTAGCTATACGAGCTTTCCAGCGCTCCCGAAAGAGTGTACTAACCCGCTCCCCAAATGCGCCTATCTTCACCAAGGGGTGCGCGACTACCTGTGCTGTGATTTAGAGGATTGGTAATTCGTTCAAAAAGGTTGCGGCAGCCGATGTTGTCGTTCGAGTTCGACGTGCTGTTGTAGTTGATGTAGAACAAGCCGTGGTTAGCATTCTGGTTGTAGTTGCCACCAACGTAGAGGCACGGGTTGGATGCGTTATAGTTCCAGTTATCGCACGTACCACAGCACAACAGACATCGGCACTGCACAGATAGCCCCGATTGACCCGCGCCGCTGGCGCGGGTCTTATTGAGGGGGCTTCGCCCCCTCAAACTCCCC
>ENA-UOJJ01002113-UOJJ01002113.1-human-gut-metagenome-genome-assembly--contig:-CS66-NODE-2113-length-26281-cov-10.503813_pt1 | contig 26281 bp, 20 predicted proteins | sample MGYA00242343_ERZ723890 | MGnify/ENA metagenome assembly ERZ723890
TGAGGAGAACTTCAGGAAGGATGTGAGCGTTATGTGTAACTTGAGTCAGGGAATTGAAGAAAAGGGTATTGCGATTGGAGAAGCAGGACTCATTATGAAAATGTATAAGAATGGTTTCACAGCAGAGCAGATAGCTTCAGCAACAGATAAGGATATAGAAGAAGTGAAAGTGATTATTGCAGGGAAGAAACCTGCACTTGTGTAAAGTTATATAAGAAAAAATTAGCAAATACCGCATCAATTTTTTTGAAATACTAAATATTATAGTTATATGCTTTGGAGCGGATTTTTGCTTTCGCTTGCCAAATTCAATATAAAATAGAATGTAGATAATTGCGAAACTCATTCATAACGTAAATTAAATTGTGAAAAATCAACAAAAGCTTGAGAAAACACTGGGGAACCGCCGGTACTTAGAAGGCAGGTGCGACATTTTTTATCAGGTCTGTGCATTTACTGCACAGACCGTGCGAAGATGATTCAAGAGTGAGCAAATTCCTATCTGCGAAGCAGATTTTAAATGAATTTGCGAAGTACTGCGAAGAATGAGCAGTACCGCTGCGAGTGACACGTAGCGGAAGCGTGTTTTCGAAAATTTTGTTGATTTTGAACAATTTGAGATAGATTAAGGAGAGTTTGCAATCACCTAATAAATAACATGAGGAGACAACATGCAATTACCATACACTGTAAAAGCCAAAAAAGCGATTGATATCGCCGGCAAAATGTCAAAATCATTACATCATAATTATATCGGAACCGAGCACTTACTGATTGGGCTATTGAAGGAAAATTCAGGAGTAGCGGCAAAAATTTTGAATGAGAATGGTGTAGAGTTAGATAAAATTGTAGATCTGATCAAAGAATTGATCGCTCCGGCGGAGGGAACAGCAGTAGCAGAATCAGATGGTTATTCACCGAGAGCAGCAAAAGTTCTTGAGAATGCAGAGAAGGAGGCAGTCAGATTCCATGCAGATGCCATTGGAACAGAACATATTCTGATTGCCATGATCAAAGAGACAGACTGTGTTGCATCCAGATTACTGACAACGCTGTCCGTCAATATGCAGAAAGTCTTTGTGGACACTCTCATTGCGATGGGGGAAGATGCAAATCTTTACCGCGAAGAATTTCAGAATGGCCGTCCGGGAAAAAAGAAAAATAATGAGGGAACCCCGACGTTGGATCAGTATTCCAGAGATCTGACACAGCTTGCAACGGAAGGAGCACTGGATCCGGTGGTTGGACGTGAGGAAGAAATCCAGAGAGTGATTCAGATTCTAAGCAGAAGAACGAAGAACAATCCATGTCTGATCGGAGAACCGGGAGTTGGTAAAACGGCTATCGTGGAAGGAATCGCAGAGCGTATCGTATCCGGCCTTGTACCGGACTCTGTTCAGGGAAAAAGAGTGGTATCTTTAGACCTATCCGGTATTGTGGCTGGTTCAAAATACCGTGGAGAATTTGAAGAGCGTATCAAAAAAGTGATTCAGGAAGTGACAAAAGCAGGAAATGTTTTGCTGTTTATCGATGAGCTTCACACAATCATCGGTGCCGGTGGCGCAGAGGGCGCGATCGATGCCTCTAATATTTTAAAACCTGCACTTGCCCGTGGTGAGATTCAGATCATGGGAGCAACGACAATCACAGAATACCGCAAATATGTAGAAAAAGATGCTGCACTAGAGCGAAGATTCCAGCCTGTGACGGTGGAGGAACCGGGCGAGGAACAGACAGTTGCAATTTTGAAAGGGCTTCGCGGTAAATACGAAGCACATCATCATGTAAAGATCACGGATGAGGCAGTCGAGGCGGCAGTCCGCCTGTCAGCGCGCTATATCAATGACCGTTTTTTGCCGGACAAGGCAATTGATCTGATGGATGAAGCAGCAGCAAGAGTGCGGTTTGGCGTGCCTAACCATACAGAGAAACTTGCGGAATTGAGAAATCAGATCACAGAAAAAGAATTACAGTTAGAGGATGCTCTGAGCAATTCCGATATTGCGCTTGCAAAACAGTGCAAGGAAGAAAAAGAAGCATTGGAAGCAGAGCTTGAGAAGCAGACAAAAAAAGCGCAGCGTGAGATCCGCAGAAAGAATCTGTCTGTCACAGAGGATGATGTGGCAGATGTTGTTTCCGGCTGGACAAAAATTCCGGTGAAGAAACTGGCAGAAGGCGAGGCAGCCCGCCTGAAAAAATTAGAGGCAACGCTGCACAAACGTGTCGTTGGTCAGGAAGAAGCTGTGACGGCTGTGGCAAAAGCGGTGAGACGTGGACGTGTCGGTTTAAAAGATCCGAGAAGACCAATCGGTTCGTTCCTGTTCTTAGGACCTACAGGTGTAGGTAAAACGGAGATTTCCAAGGCACTGGCGGAGGCTGTTTTCGGCAATGAACAGGCGATGATACGTGTTGATATGTCGGAGTACATGGAGAAACACAGTGTTTCTAAAATGATCGGTTCCCCGCCGGGATATGTCGGACATGAGGACGGCGGTCAGCTCAGCGAGAAAGTGCGCAGGAATCCGTATTCCGTGATTTTGTTTGACGAGATTGAAAAAGCGCATCCGGATGTATTTAATATTTTACTCCAGGTGTTAGATGATGGACATATCACGGATTCCCAGGGACGCAAGGTGGACTTTAAAAATACGATCATTATCATGACATCAAATGCAGGAGCACAGTCCATTGTGGAACCGAAAAAACTTGGTTTTGCATCTTCTGATGATGAAAAGCAGAATTACGAGCGCATGAAAAACAGTGTGATGGAGGAAGTGCGCAGGATTTTCAAACCGGAGTTCTTAAACCGTATTGATGAGACCATCGTATTCCGTTCACTGAACAAAAATGATATGAAACAGATCGTCACATTAATGTTGAAAGATCTGACAGACCGTTGTAAGAGCCAGATGGATATCACACTTCATGTGCGTGACAGCGTGAAAAATTATATTGTGGAAAAAGCATACGAACCGAAATATGGAGCAAGACCACTCCGCCGCAAAATCCAGAATGAGATCGAGGATCAGCTTGCAGAAGAAATCTTAGACGGCAAGGTGAAAAAGGGTGATGAAGTGATCGTCACTACGAAAAAGAATGCAGTTGTTTTTGAAGTAAAGGAACAGTAACACAAAAATAAAAAAATCCTTAAAAATGATGAAAATGCTGGCAATCGAAATGTAGTTGAGCTATAATGATTTTACAAAATTTTTACGGTGCAGCAGGCAGAGAAGGACTGTACCACAGGAGGAAAAGATGAGCGCTATTAGTGAATTAATCCGTTCAGAAGCAGATGGAACGATCAGTTTTGGAGATTACACTCTGGATGCAAAGGCAAAGCTTGATAACTTCGGGCATCAGGGAGATCTTTATAAGGTAAAAACTTACAAAGACATCACCAAGCTGGAGCGTAATGGTATGTTTGTTTATGAATCCGTACCGGGAACAGCGGCATATCATTTGAATGCAACGGACACAGGAATTTCTTTTTCCGTGGAAGGACCGGAAGATGCTCAGATCACACTGGAGTTAGAAGAAGAGACTGAGTATGAAATTACAGTGGACGGAGCAAGCGCAGGTAAGATGAAAACAAATCTCGGTGGCAAGTTGACCGTCAGTGTGGAACTTGGAGAGAAACCGGTAGAAGTTCAGATTCAGAAATGCTAAGAAATGATAAGGGGTTGTCAGAAACGGCAACTCCTTTTAATGTCAATCGGAACTATTTGCAGAGTTTCCGGTTATTTTTTTGATAGGGAAGGTTATATGGCAAAAGGAAAAACAAGTATTTTTTTCTGCCAGTCCTGCGGATACGAATCGTCCAAATGGATGGGGCAGTGTCCGGGATGTAAGGAATGGAATACATTTGTAGAAGAAGTGGTGGACAAAAAGAGTGCGGGCACACTGGCAAAGCAGAAAGCGACAGCGTCAGAGGCAAAGGTACTGCCTCTGTCCCAGATCGAGATGACCTATGACAAGCGTGTGTCAACAGACATGAAAGAATTAGACCGTGTACTTGGCGGCGGTATTGTGCAGGGTTCCATGGTGTTAGTGGGAGGCGATCCCGGAATCGGAAAATCCACATTGCTGCTTCAGGTGTGCAGGAATCTGTCGGAGCATAACATAAAAGTGCTCTATATTTCCGGGGAGGAATCTTTGCAGCAGATCAAGATCCGTGCAGAGCGTATCGGAAATTTCGGGGACAGTCTGAAACTGCTGTGTGAGACAAATCTTGACACCATAAAGGCAGTCATTGACCGGGAAAAACCGCAGATCGTTGTAATCGATTCCATCCAGACGATGTTTAACGAAGAGGTTTCCTCGGCACCGGGCAGTGTATCACAGGTGCGCGAGTCCACAGGTGTTTTGATGCAGATCGCAAAGGGAATGGGAATCTCCATTTTCATTGTGGGACATGTGACGAAAGAGGGAGTGGTGGCAGGACCGAGGGTGTTAGAACACATGGTAGACACCGTGCTTTATTTTGAGGGAGACAGGCATGCGGCTTACCGTATTTTAAGAGGTGTAAAAAACCGTTTTGGCTCCACAAATGAGATCGGTGTATTTGAGATGCGGCAGGACGGACTTGTGGAAGTGGAAAATCCGTCTGAATATATGTTGAGCGGCAAGCCGGAGGGAGCGTCCGGCTCTGTTGTGGCATGTTCCATGGAAGGGACTAGACCAATCCTTTTGGAGGTGCAGGCACTTGTATGTCACAGTAATTTTGGTATTCCGCGAAGAACAGCGGCAGGAACGGATTTTAACCGTGTCAATCTTTTGATGGCGGTTCTGGAAAAAAGACTGGGCTTAAAGCTGGGTGACTGTGATGCCTATGTGAATATCGCAGGAGGAATCAAAATGAATGAGCCGGCAATCGACCTTGGCATTGTTCTTGCATTGATCTCAAGTTACAAGGACAAACCGATCGATGAGAAAACCATCTGTTTTGGCGAGGTCGGATTAAGCGGTGAGGTCCGCGCGGTAAATATGGCAGAACAGCGGGTGCAGGAGGCAAAAAAACTTGGCTTTGAGGTCTGTATTCTACCGGAAGTCTGCAGAAAATCCATGACAGAAGTAAAAGGTATCAGGCTGGTCGGTGTGAGCAATCTTTTAGATGCCATGAATTATCTGAAATAAAAAAATTGTATGAATTTTATAAAAAATAAAGGAAATTGAAAAATCCTGGCGAATAATAAAAATATGGAGATTTTATTGAAACGATTTTTTATATGGTGCTTCGGGAGAGACTGTCAGATATCAGAGAGGTGATACATATGACAATACGGGAAGAACTTGAAAAAATGGAGCGGGAAACATTAAGCCCTTATGCAACGCTCAGTGTGAACACGAAAGGCAGGGAACGCGGGGAAGAACAGTGCGATGTCCGGCCTGTTTTTCAGCGAGACAGGGACAGAATCCTGCATTGTAAGGCATTCCGGCGGTTGAAGAATAAGACACAGGTTTTTCTGACACCGAAGGGAGATCACTATAGGACAAGACTTTCCCATACCTTAGAGGTATCGCAGAATGCGAGAACAATTGCAAAAGCACTGCGTCTGAATGAAGATTTGGTGGAAGCAATCGCATTGGGACACGATATGGGGCATACGCCGTTTGGCCATGCCGGAGAGTATGTGTTAAACGAAATCTGTGAAGACGGATTCCGGCACAACGAGCAGAGTGTCCGTATCGTGGAAAAACTTGAGAAAAACGGCATGGGCTTAAACCTGACATGGGAAGTGCGGGACGGCATTTTAAACCATCAGTCCAAGTCCATGCCACATACTTTAGAGGGAAAAGTTGTCCGTTTATCAGATAAAATTGCCTATGTTTATCATGACGTGGATGATGCGATCCGCGCAGAGATCCTGACGGAGGATGATATTCCGTCAGAGATCCGTAAAACACTTGGTTTTACAACAAAACAGCGCTTAAATACACTCATACATAACGTGATCATGAACAGCATGGATCAGGATGACATCCGGATGTCAGCAGATATTCAGGAAGCCATGTTTGAGCTACGCCATTTTATGTTCGATCATGTATACACAAATCCAATTGCCAAGGGTGAGGAAGTGAAGGCAAAGGCAATGATCCGGCAGCTCTTCGGATTCTACAAAGACCACATCGAGTTCCTGCCGGAAAAATACCTCGCAATGCTTGATGAAGGGGAAAAGACGGAACGTGTGATCTGCGATTACATCGCAGGTATGACCGACCAATATGCCATCACCAAATTCAGCGAATACTTCCTGCCGCAGGCCTGGCAAGTGGATGGTTACTAAGCCAATATAGCCTGCGGCGTGCGCAGGCGGATGGGTATTATAGACAATTGCGAAACTCATAACAACCTAAATTGAATTGTGAGAAATTGACAAAAGACATGAAAGACATTGGGGAGCCGCCGGCACTTAGAAGGCAGATACAACGGTAAGTTGTGTCTGGCTTCTTAGTACCGCTGCGAGCGACACATAGCGAAAGCGTGTCTTGAATGTTTTTGTTAATTTTGAACAATTTAAAGAAGACTATGAGGAGTTTCGCAATTGGCTAATAGATATTAAAACGAAAGGAGGACACGCAGCATGCCATATTTTTCGGATGATATAATTGAAGAAGTGCGTTCCAGAAATGATATCGTGGATGTGATCGGACAGTATGTGCATCTGACGAAAAAGGGAAGCACCTATTTTGGACTGTGTCCTTTTCATAATGAGAAAACAGGATCGTTTTCTGTTTCTCCGAATAAACAAATGTACTACTGCTTCGGCTGTGGAGCCGGAGGGAATGTTTTCACATTTATGATGCAGTATGAAAACTTTACCTTCGGGGAGGCAATGGAAGCCTTGGCGGACCGGGCAGGTGTTGCCCTGCCAAAGCAGGAATATTCTGCCGCACAGAAGAGAGAGGCAGATAAAAAACAGCGGCTGTTGGAGATCAACAAAGAGGCAGCCAGATATTTTTATACATTATTGAGGAATGACCGTGGAAAACATGCACTCGCTTATTTCCAGAAAAGAGAATTGTCTGAGGAGACCATGAAAAAGTTTGGTCTGGGATATTCGGATCAGTACAGTGATGACTTATACCGGTATCTCCGTTCCAAAGGGTATGAGGATGAGATCTTAAAAGAGTCGGGGCTTGTGACAATCGATGAGAGACGCGGCGGCTATGACAAATTCTGGAACCGTGCCATGTTTCCGATTATGGATGTCCACAACAAAGTCATCGGTTTCGGTGGCAGGGTGATGGGCGATGGAGAGCCGAAGTATTTAAACTCACCGGAAACACCGATTTTTGATAAGAGCCGGAATCTGTATGGACTTAATTTTGCAAGGACCACAAAGAAACCACAGTTTTTATTGTGTGAAGGATATATGGATGTGATCGCGCTGCATCAGGCAGGATTTGACAATGCGGTGGCATCACTTGGAACTGCGCTGACGGCAGGACATGCGAATCTGTTAAAAAGGTACACCAAAGAAGTGTATTTAACCTATGACAGTGACGGCGCAGGGGTGAAAGCTGCACTCCGGGCGATTCCAATCTTAAAGGAAGTAGGGATTACGACAAAGGTAATTAATATGCGTCCGCACAAAGATCCGGATGAATTTATCAAGGCTTTGGGAGCAGAGGCGTATCAGGATCGTATCGATCATGCAGAGAACAGCTTTATGTTTGAGATACGCATTTTAGAGCAGCAGTACGACATGAAAGATCCGGAGAGCAAGTCAGCCTTTTATCATGAAGTGGCAAAGAAACTATGCTCCTTCACAGAAAAAATCGAGCGTGATATTTACATTCAGGCAGTCGCGGAAAAATATATGCTGCCAACGCAGGATTTACAGCGGCTTGTCGGTAAATACGGAATGCAGATGGAAGGCATCCGAAAACAACCAACCCAGTTAAAAACCGGTATCAATGAGAAAAACGCCTCCGCCAGAGGAATCAAAAAAGAAGATGGGATGAAGCAATCCCAGAAACTTCTTTTGACATGGCTCATAGAGAATACCGGATTATATCATAAGATAAAAAAATATATCGCACCGAAGGATTTTACGGAGGAGATATATCATAAGGTAGCTGAAGTATTATTCCAGCAGTTTGAGGAGAGCGGAGAAGCAAACCCGGCGAAGATCGTCAGCATGTTTCCTGATGAGGAGGCACAGAAAGAGATTGCGGCGCTTTTCAATGCAAGAATCCATGAGGTCGAGTCAAAAGAAGACCGGGAGAAGGCATTGAAAGAGACCATTATCCGCATCAAACAAAACAGTATCAAGTATCGGTCCGAGCATTTGGCACCGACAGATATGGCTGGTCTGATGCAGCTTGTAACAGATAAACGTGACCTGGAAGAATTGGAGAAATTGCATATTTCCATTGATTAGGGACAAAATAGTAGAAAACTTGAGAGGATGAACCAAAATGGCAAAAAAGACAGAAAACGAGGTAAAGGAAACCAAAAAAGAAGCAGCAGTGATGGATGAAGCTGCAAAAGAAAAGTTTCAGCAGAAGTTAAAAGATCTGTTAGCCTTGGCCAAAAAGAAAAAGAACATGTTGGAATACCAGGAGATCAGCGACTTCTTTGCGGACATGCAGTTAGAAGCAGAGCAGTTTGATAAAATTCTTGATTTTCTGGAAGCAAACAATATCGATGTACTTCGGATCACAGATGATGATTCTGATGATGAAATTTTACTCGATGTAGATGATGAAGACGAGATCGAAGTGGAAAAAATCGACCTTTCCGTGCCGGATGGCGTGTCCATTGAAGATCCGGTCCGTATGTATTTGAAGGAGATCGGTAAAGTACCTCTTTTAAGTGCAGAGGAAGAGATCGAGCTGGCAAAAAATATGGAAGCCGGTGCTGTGGCGAAGGAAAAGATCGCAATCTTAAAGAGCAGAGAAGAGAATGCAACAGAGGAAGAACTTGCAGAGATCAAAGAAGAGATCAAGAATTTGCAGAAAGATCTTGATGCAGGGGATGAGGCAAAGAAACGTCTTGCAGAAGCAAACTTACGTCTGGTTGTTTCCATTGCAAAAAGATATGTGGGACGTGGAATGCTGTTCCTTGATCTGATCCAGGAAGGTAACCTTGGTCTGATCAAAGCCGTGGAAAAATTCGACTACCGCAAGGGATATAAATTCTCTACTTATGCAACATGGTGGATCCGTCAGGCGATCACAAGAGCGATCGCAGATCAGGCGAGAACCATCCGTATCCCTGTCCATATGGTTGAGACGATCAACAAGCTCATCCGTGTTTCCAGACAGCTGCTTCAGGAGTTAGGACGTGAGCCAAGTCCGGAAGAGATCGCAGCAGAAATGAACATGCCGGTAGAGCGTGTGCGTGAGATCTTAAAGATTTCCCAGGAGCCGGTTTCCTTAGAGACACCGATCGGTGAGGAGGAGGACAGCCATCTTGGAGATTTTATTCAGGATGATAACGTACCTGTTCCGGCTGACGCCGCTGCATTCACACTTTTAAAAGAGCAGTTGGAGGAAGTACTTGGAACATTGACCGAGAGAGAGCAGAAAGTTCTGACACTCCGTTTTGGTCTGGAGGACGGCCGTGCAAGAACACTGGAAGAAGTTGGAAAAGAGTTCAATGTAACACGTGAGCGTATCCGTCAGATCGAAGCAAAAGCGCTCCGCAAACTTCGTCATCCAAGCAGAAGCCGCAAATTAAAGGATTACTTAGAGTAAAATGGTAAAGATTTCAAATCGTTTAATGACAGCCGCAGCTCTTGTCACACAGGGATATACACTGGCAGATGTTGGAACAGATCACGGATATATTCCAATCTATCTGTTACAGCAGAAGAAAATTCCAGCTGCAATTGCCATGGATATCAATGAAGGACCGTTAGAGCGGGCAAAAGAACATATTGCTTTATATGGATTGCAGGCATACATACAGACACGTCTCTCAGACGGCGTGGCAGCTTTAAAACCCGGCGAGGTGGAAGCTGTCCTCATCGCCGGTATGGGAGGCGGACTTGTCATGCATATTTTAAAAGACGGGGAAAAAGTCTGTCAGTCTGCAAAAGAACTTATCTTGCAGCCGCAGTCCGAGATTGAGCGTGTCCGTGAGTTCTTAAGAGAAGAGGGATATACCATCCTCGCAGAGGACATGGTGTATGAAGATGGAAAATTCTATCCGATGATGAAAGTGCAGTATCAGGATGAAAAGGCACAGAAAGCTTCGGAAGAGTTGAAACTTTCAGACCTTTATGGTGGATTACTCCTGCAAAACCGCCATCCTGTGTTGAAAACTTTTCTTGAAAAAGAAAAGCTCATATACACAGGCATCAAAGAGAATCTTGCAAAACAGCCGGCGTCAGAAAAAATCAGGACACGGCTTGCAGAAGTGGAAGACATATTGCATTATAATGAACTTGCATTACAGTTTTATGTATAAAAATTGGAGTGTATAATGTGAATATAGAGTTTGGAAAAGAAGAATCGAGAAATCGGTTCTTTTTTCTATCTAAAAGAGAAAATATAAAATTGTTTTCATATTGAGTACAAGAATATAATGTGATAAGATATATCCATAGATATGAAATTTATATATATGAATAAAAACGAGAGGAAAATAAAATGACGATCAGCGAGAGAATATTAAAAGTATTGAAAGACAGAAATATGACACAGGCTGAATTTGCAAAACAGGTTGGGATTGCGACCAGTACCATCAGCGAATGGAAAAAAAGAAAGACAAATCCTACTGCGGATAAAATCATGGATATTTGTAATGTATTGCAGATAACACCAGAACAACTTCTTACTGGAAAAGGTATCGAGGATGAAGAAAACATTACTGTTACAAGTCGTGAGAGTTGTTTTACGCCTTATGATATTCAATTGGTTCAAGATTACCATGGACTTAAGGAAGAACAGCAGAAGCGTCTGATGGCTTATATGGAGGCTTTAAAGAAGATACAAAGTCTTGAAGAAATATAAAATGAATTTGTATATTGTGATTCGGATTTGAGGTTTTGTTTTGGAACTTCAAAATAACCAGAGAGGAAATTTGATGAACGAAATTACCAATATAGTCGAGAAACCAACATTACTGAAGCAGGATATTGAACTATCAAAATTAATATATACGATTTGCGGTCGAAATTTCCGACCGCAAATATAAATCCAAAAAGCAGATATTTACCCCATGTTTTTACCGAACAGGGAATTTATATGTTGGCGACAGTGTTAAGTGGTGAAATTGCAGAAAAACAAAGTATTTTTATAATGTGTGCATTTCGCGAAATGCGGCATTTTATTTCAAGCAATGCTCTTTTGTTTGAAAGGATTAATGCTGTTGAACTGAAACAACTGGAATTACAAAAAGATGCGGAGGAAAATTTTACAAAAATATTTGAATATATATCCAATTATGAAGAGGAATGTCAGAAGATTTTTTTTGACGGACAGATATTTGATGCTTTCAGTTTACTCACAAATATTATTACTCATGCCCAAAAGGAGATAATTCTTATTGACGGATATATTGATATTATTACTTTGAACATTTTGGCTAAGAAGAATATAGGGGTGAATGTTTATACATACACGTTGCCTAATACAAAGTTATCGGCTCAGGATATAGCAAATTTTAATGCACAGTATCCAACACTTACCGTAAAAAAAACAGCATCTTTTCATGATAGGTTTCTGATTATAGATGGTAAAGAAGGATATCATATTGGAGCTTCTCTAAAGGATGCCGGTAAGAAATGTTTTGGCATAAACAGAATAGAAGGAGTCGAGGACATTAAAGATATAATAACTAAAGCACAGCAGACAGGGAAATAAAAGGGGAGTATAATCCCCTTTATTTCAAAAACATCCGCATCATCTTTTCTTTCAATCCGGTATATTTCTGATACCGGATCGGCAGATCCATCCACGTTTTCTTATCGACAATACTGCGGTAATGGCTGAAGGTTTCAAATCCAACCCTGCCGTGGTAGCTGCCCATGCCGCTCTCACCGACACCGCCGAATGGCATATCGCTCGTTGCAAGATGAATGATCGTGTCATTGATACAGCCGCCGCCAAAACGGCAGGTATCTAAGACCTTCTTCTGTGCGGCTTTGTCCTCACTGAAAAAATAAAGCGCAAGCGGATGAGGGTGGGATTCCACGGTATCAAGCGCTTCGTCTAATGTGTCGAAGGTGAGGATCGGAAGCAGTGGACCGAAGATCTCTTCGCCCATCACAGCGTCGTCCCACGTAATATTATTGAGAACGGTAGGCGCAATGCGGAGCGATTCAGGCTCTGACTGTCCCCCATACACAAGCTTTTCCCCATTGATCAGCCCGAGAATGCGTTCAAAATGCTTTTCGTTGATGATCTTTCCGTAATTCGGATTTTTCAGAGGTTCTTTCCCAAACTGCTTTTCAATCTCAGCTAAGATCGCAGTGATAAGCTCATCACGGATGCGTTTGTCACAGAGAATATAATCCGGCGCAACACAGGTCTGTCCGCAGTTTAAATACTTGCCGAAGACAATACGCTTTGCGGCAAGCCGGATCTTAGCGGTGGAGTCAACGATACATGGGCTCTTTCCGCCAAGCTCTAATGTGACAGGAGTTAAATATTCAGCCGCATGGCGGAGTACCTCCCGTCCGACAGTCTTTCCGCCGGTGAAAAAGATCATGTCAAAACGCTGCTGTAACAATGCCTGATTTTCTGCGCGGCCGCCATCGACCACTGCAACATAATGTGCCGGAAAACATTCTTCAATCATGGTTTTCATGACATCAAACGTGCAAGGGGCGTAGGCGCTTGGTTTTACGACCGCAGTATTCCCGGCTGCTATGGCATCGATCAGCGGATCGAGTGTCAGTAACACCGGGTAATTCCATGGACTCATGATCAGCACGGTTCCGTAAGGGGAAGGGGAGCGGAAGCTCTTTGCTGCAAATTGGGCGGCCGGGGTGGAAACATGTTTGCTGCGCATAAGGCTGCGGAGATGCTTCTGCATCCAGGTAAGCTCGGACAGCGTCAGCCCGATCTCACACATATAGCTTTCCATACGGCTCTTTCCAAGATCCTCCTTCAGTGCCGCAGCGAGGTCAGCTTCATGGCGGATCATAGCCTCCTTCAAACTTTCTAACTGTTTCAGGCGGAATTCCGCCGGAATCGTTTTGCCACTGGAAAAAAAGTGGTTCTGCTGTTGTAAAATATCCTTGATCTCCTGTTCGGTCATGAGGATGCCTCCTTTTATCTTCAGGATCGATCAGACAACTACCTGTTCTGACTCAACCTGTATCCGTACATCTGATACTTATATACTATCGAAAATAACATACTTCTGCAAGTGTTTTACTTCCGGGCAGACAGGAAAAACAATTCTTGAAAAACGGCGCTTATAATGCTACAGTAATAATACTGATGATCTGCAGCAGAGATCATGGCGCAGATCAGTTTGATAATAATGTGACTGCCGGATACGAAGGGCAGATTGCGGAAAGGCATGGAAAATGAAATGAACGATTATAAAATAGGCACAAAATGTGTACAGGCAGGATATACCCCGGAGAATGGACAGCCGCGGCAGATCCCGATCATCCAGTCTACCACTTTCAAATACAGCACCAGCGAGGACATGGGAAAACTGTTTGATCTTGAGGCATCCGGATATTTCTATACACGGCTGCAGAATCCGACCAATGATCATGTCGCAGCCAAGATCGCAGCAATGGAAGGCGGCACAGCCGCAATGCTGACCTCAAGCGGACAGGCAGCGAACTTTTTTGCCATATTCAACATATGTGAGAGTGGAGACCATATCGTGGCATCATCCTCGATCTACGGCGGAACCTTCAACCTCATTGCAGTTACGCTTGCCAAAATGGGGATCACGGCAACCTTCGTGTCTCCTGACGCATCGGAGGAGGAGTTAAACGCTGCGTTCCGTCCGAACACAAAGCTGATGTTTGGCGAGACGATCGCCAATCCGGCATTGACAGTATTAGATATTGAGCTCTTTGCAAAAACAGCACATGCGCACGGCGTACCTCTTATCATAGACAATACATTTCCAACTCCGGTCAACTGCAGGCCATTTGAGTGGGGTGCGGATATTGTGACACACTCCACCACCAAATACATGGATGGACATGGTGCGGCAGTAGGCGGTGCGATCGTTGACAGCGGAAAATTCGACTGGATGGCACACGCAGACAAATATCCGGGACTTTGTACACCGGATGAGAGCTACCATGGCGTGACCTATGCAGAAAAATTTGGCAATGAGGGCGCATTCATCACAAAATGTACAACACAGCTTATGCGTGATCTCGGATGCATCCAGTCGCCACAGAACGCATTCCTGTTAAACCTTGGACTGGAGTCGCTGCACGTGCGTATGCCTAAGCATGTGGAAAACGGACAGGCAGTTGCAGAATTTCTGGAAAAACATCCAAAGGTAGCCTATGTGAACTATCCGGGTCTGCCTTCCAGCAAATACTTTGAACGTGCCAGAAAATACCTGCCACACGGCGGATGCGGTGTCGTTTCATTCGGATTAAAGGGCGGCAGGGAGGCTGCGTCTGCTTTTATGCAGAACTTAAAGCTTGGAGCGATCGAGACACATGTGGCAGATGCAAGAACCTGCTGTCTGAATCCGGCAACCTCCACGCACAGACAGATGACAGATGAACAGCTGAAAGAGGCAGGTGTTCCGGCAGAGCTGATCCGCATCAGTCTCGGTTTAGAGGATAAGGAAGATCTGATCGCAGATATTTCGAATGCGTTGGATGCGATCAGGGACTAATATGCAGAAAAAAGAAAGTGCAGAGAGAAAAATGAGTAAGATAAAAACAAAAAAAGTGCTGACACCGGAGCAGAAGAAAAAGCGCATCCGCAACATCATCATTGTCGCAGTGATCCTTGTGGCAGCTTCCGTTGCAACTTACTGGATGCAGCCGCAGAACAAAGCGCTGGCAGAGAGTGAAGTGTTCAGCGAAGAGGAAGTGAAGGCACAGGCGGAAAAAATCATAGGGCTTTTAAATGCTGAGAATTTTGACGGCCTGCAAAGCCTTGTTGTCCCGGACATGCAGGAGATCATGAACAAAGAGCGCATGGACGAGGGAAAGGCGCGGATCTCGGAAGACTGGGGAGATTTTGTTTCCATTGAAACAATGCAGGATGCGGAGATCATACAGAGAGGTGCGCATATCGCAGCCGTTTACGTGACTGCCGAATATGAGAACATCGAGGTGCATTACACACTGGCGTTCAACGAGGACATGAAACTGGCGTCCTTCGGGATTCAATAGCCGGATCATTCCTGCGGAAACATATAGGAAAAATAAACATCCTTAAAATTAGCGTAATTGTCTCTTGAAATCGGAATCTGTGCGCCGGATTTTGTGAAGAGAGAGGTTTTACCGAACTTTTCCACGCAGCTTAACGCTGCAATATAGCTGCGGTGGCATTTATAAAACCCTTTTTCCACTGTGAAAATTGTTTCACACTGGTGAAAGGGTTCTTTTATGGAGATCACCGAGCCGTCTTTCAATGTGACTAACACATTCTTATTCTGCGCTTCCAGATATTCGACATCCTGAAAATAAATCGCCTGGTAGCCGGAATCTGTTCTTGCCGCGAAATGAGCCATGGAAGCCTTGTGGACTTCGTACCAGCTGTCAAGGACCGCATGGAAACGCACTTCGTCAAGAGGTTTCAACAGATACCAGAAAGTGCGGACTTCATAAGATTCCAGCGCAAATTCCGGTGAGGAAGTCAGAAAAATGATCGGAACGTGCGGGTCATGCTGGCGCAGTTCGCGGGCGGTATCCATGCCGCTCAAAAGGGGCATGATCATATCAAGCAGGATCAGATCCATGCCATAAGCCCTGTGTGCGGAGATCAGTTCGTCACCGTTTGTGAACCGGTAGAGCTGCAGTGTCAGCTGATGCGCCCGGCACCAGGAATCAAGACTGTCTGAAAGCAGATCCAAAAATTCAGTTTCATCATCACAAATCGCAATCTTTACCATAATAAATTTCCTCGCTTAAAGAATAATGCGGACTACAAAGTCCTCACCTTCCATGTAAAACTGGTACTGTCCATGTTCCTTCTCAACATAATAAATGACGCTTTGGACACCGATACCGTGATTCTTTGCCGTTGTAACCGGGATACCGTTTGAAAAAACAGGTGTCTCTGAAGCCGGATTCTTCTGCAGGATCAGAAGGTGGTTTCCCTTTTCAAAAATGCTCAGATGCACGATACGTTTTTCCTCAGGGAGCTTCGTGACCGCATGCATGGCATTTTCCAGAAGATTGGAAAGGATCGCACAGAAAGTCATCTCAGAGCAGCAGAGTGTCTGCGAAGTCTGGATCTGTACGTCAAAAACGATCTGATTTTCCGCAAACCGTGTCTGGTAAATGGAAAGGACCGAATTCAGAAGCTCATTTCTGCAGAAAGAGTGAATGACCGTGTCGTCATATTGCTTATTGATCTCCTGAATATAATCAAGCGCGCGCTCCGGTTCCTGCTGGGAGATAAAAGTCTGGATGGCAGCAAGATGATGGCGCATGTCGTGCCGCAGGATCTTCATGCGGTGTTCGCTGCTGCGGACCTGCTCGATCTCCGAGTGCAGGGAGTTCAACTGCATATTGGTAAGCTGACCGTATTGTTCAGCGCGGTTTTTCAACTCATATTCCTGAAAATAGACGAACAGGAAAATGACATAGGAAATACACATGGCAAATGCGAGAAATTCCACGACCACCTTATTTCCGGAGTAAAGAAGCATGGAGAACTTTGTGGTAGAGTAATCAAATACATAATAGACAAATGGCATTGCCCCGAGGATATACAGCTCCCGGTCAGATTTTGCAAAAAGCAGTGCGGTAGTCTGGCACAGATACCGGCTTAAGAAAGCGAAAACGGCAACAGTCACGATAATCCTTACCAGATAATAAACCCAGTCCAATCCGCTCAGGGATAAGGCAAAAATACCTGCCCAGTTGCTGAACTGGCAGCACAGATAGGCGGTCATAATAGAGATTATGGAAGGCAGCCAGCGGAAACGGTAATAAAACACCAGCAGCAGAAAAAGCGGCAGATGCACGAAAATCGGATAGACGGCTTCCGTGAACAACGAACCGAATACCGTATTACAGATCAGAAAGAAAAGTCCGGATACTGCTCCACCGCCAAGAAGAATGCAGACATTTTTCTTATTCTGTTTTACCCCGAGAAAAAAGGCGGACAGAAAAATGCCAAACAGCATTGTCGTTAAGTGGTGTGTATAAGTTAAAATCTGAAGCAGCATGTGGCAGTCCTCTTTGTTTCACAGTTATGATACATCCATTATAAAAAATTCGGAAAACCAAAGCAAGCCTGCATCTTACAATTCACGCCATATAATTACAACTCACACCGAAATCCGGGTTTTGGATGAACGCTGTGATAAAATGAAAAAAATGGTAAAGTGACATATTGTGAAAAAACAAACAAATGCAGGAGGAGAATACACATGATAAGAAAAAAGAGAATGAGCAAAGGAATTGCAAAAATTCTTTCCGGTTTACTGGTATTCGGAATGGTGGCAGGGCTTGTACCGACAGTACCGGGTGGAACAGTGCATGCGAAGGCTGAAGGGGAAAGTGAGCCGGGCGTGACAGCAGAACAGAGTGAGGAGAATGTTCCGCATACACATTGCGAATGTGGTACAGGAGAACTTTCGGCTGAAAGTCATACCAATCATCATACGACGCAGACATGGACAGGGATTGACGATCTTAGCAAAATAACGAAAAGTGGTGAGTATTATCTGACAAAGGATATAACGATTAACAGTGTATGGGACTGCCCAAGTGGCGTAGAATTATGCCTGAATGGACACAGTATTACGCGCAATACTGAAGCGATTGATGGTAGCTTCGGTGGGAATGCTGTTATTAGAATAAACGAAAACACTAGTTTTGCCCTTACGGATTGTCAGAAAACGGTTGGAACTATTACTCATGCGAAAGGAGTAAGCGGTGAAGGTGTTTATAATGCTGGATTTTTTATCATGTATAATGGAAAGATTTCCGGTAACAACAGTAGTGGTGTTAATGCTCAGTCCCTATTTGAGATGTACGATGGAATGATATGCAATAATAAAACATCTGATCTTGGAGGAGGAGTATACGTTTCTGACTCTGGAGGGTATAAGTACAACTTTGAGATGTACGGCGGCGAAATCAGCGATAATGAAGCAAAGTACGGTGCCGGTGTATTTATTCAAGGAACGAAAGTTGCCATGACAGGTGGAACTATTTATAATAACAAGTCCACATATAGCGGTGGCGGAGTATATAATGGAAGTGGAACATTCACTATGTCTGGAGGCGAAATCTCTAATAATACTACCATTAATTGGGGTGGAGGTGTCTACAACGAGAGTGGAACATTCACTATGTCTGACGGAACAACGATTAGTGGGAATAAAGCAATGTGTGGTGGAGGTGTCTATAAGGAGAGTGGAACATTCACTATGTCCGGAGGAACAATAACCGGTAATACAGCAGCCGGTTCGGCAGCAAATGCGTCAGGTGGGGGAGTGTATAACAAAGCAGATGCATTCACTATGTCCGGAGGTACAATAACCAAGAATAAATCACAATCTAGTGGTGGAGGAGTATATTATAAAAGTGGCACATTTGAGATGTCTGGAGGAGCAATAACTGATAATGAAACAAAAGAGTATGGTGGAGGGGTATGTAATGAGGATGGCACATTTGAGATGTCCTGAGGTGAAATAACTCGTAATAAATCAGAAAAGAATGGTGGAGGAGTACAGCATGCATCGCAAGAACCTTTTAAAATGAGTGGTACGGCTAAGATTACCAATAACACGGCTATTTCAAATGGAGGCGGTGTTTTAGTAGCAAGAGGATATGCAATAACTTTGGGTGGTGAGGTAGAGATTACTGGAAATAAAGTTGGAGACAACAGAGATAATAATCTATATCTTGGTCTGGACACAACGGTGCAAACAGACTCTCTGACAGGAAAAGAAACAATAGGCGTGACTACATATAATTCACCAACAGATGATTCTTCGGTTACAATTACCAGTAATGCTGCAAGTGCGGACTGTTTTTTCTCTGATAATAGTAATTACGAAATAGGTACGGATGCGGTAGCTGGAGTTGTATTAAAATGCAAAGAAAAATTACCTACTGTACCGGATCCTGAACCAAAAACCTTTACATATGATACAACAGAACATACTGGTATTGAATTAGGTGAAAATTATACAGTTGCTAGAGGAACAAATAGTGCAACAGATGCAGGTATTTATGAGGTGATTATAAAACCGTTTGCTGGCAAAACATGGAAAGATGGAACAGCAAACGAAAAGACTTTTAACTGGGAAATCACAAAAGCATCGCAGAATGCTCCTACTGGTCTGGTGGGAGAGAAAACTATTACCGCAGGTGGCAGTGACGGCAAGATTACAGGCGTGAATGTGAATATGGAATACCGTAAATCCGGGGACAGCTCATATATAGCCTGCACCGGCACAGAGATTACCGGACTTTCAGCAGGAACCTACGAGGTAAGATACAAAGGGGATAAAAATCATGAGGAAAGTCCAGCCTTTGTGGTAACAGTTCCGGATGCAGATAAGCCTGTTTATATCTTGGAAATTATCAATGGTACAGGTAATGGAACGTATGTGGAGGGTACTGTTGTAACGATTACAGCAAATCCGGCTGCAGATGGAAAAGTATTTGATAAGTGGGTGAAGATGTATGGCGACGCAGTTATTGCTGATGAGAATAGTGCGACAACTACTGTGACAACCAAAATAGCACCAACTACGATTAAAGCAACCTATAAGGACAGTGAGACAACACCGACACCGAATCCGGAACCAACGCCGAATCCGAATCCGGAGCCAACCCCAACGCCGACTCCAAATCCGACACCGGAAGCAACAACCCCGACACCGGATCCGGCACCGGCGACATCAACACCGGCTGCATCAACCACAACAGCACCGGCAGCTTCGGCACCGGTTCAGGTAATGTATGATATTTTAGATGGAGCGGGCAGCTCATGGACACAGAATACAGATGGAAGCCTTGCAATCAGAGGAAGCGGTGAGATTTCAAAATTCCGTGAGGTCAAGGTGGACGGAGTTACAGTTGATCCAATCAACTATACGGTGACAGAAGGATCTACCATCATTACCTTCAAACCGGAATACCTTAAGAGTCTGTCAGCAGGAAACCATTCCTTTGAACTTGTCTGGACAGATGGAACAGCGGCAACAAACTTTACGGTAGCCGAAAACGCTGACCAGAGTGCAAAATCGCCAAAGACAGGCGAAGATTTTAGCATGGCACTTTGTACAGCACTTCTGATGGTTTCATGCGTAGGACTTGCAGGAATGCTTGTAAGAAGAAAAAAGAGCAGCTTAAGATAAGCCTTTGATATTAGACCTGTGGATGGAATGCCACATGAAATCTTGGATTTTGAAACTACAGCAAGAGGAGAGTACACGTGATAAGAAAAAAGAGAATGAGCAAAGGAATTGCAAAAATTCTTTCCGGTTTACTGATATTCGGAATGGTGGCAGGACTTATTCCGACAGTACCGGGTGGAACAGTGCATGCGAAAGCTGCGGAGATAAGCGAGCAGGATGTGACAGCAGCGGAGAATTCTGAGCATAAACATTGCGTATGTGGAACTGGGAAGCTTTCGGTTGAAGGGCATAAGCATGATGAGGAACAGACATGGATAGGGATTAGTAATTTTAGTGACATAAAAGGAGACGGCAATTACTATCTGAAGCAAGATGTGCCGATCGGTCAAGTATGGAGGTGCACATATAACGTAAATTTATGCCTGAATGGACACAGCATTACTCGCAATATTACAACACCTTCTGGTAATTCTAATGATGCCGTTATCTGCAACAACCGCGGAGGCACGTTTGTCCTTACAGACTGTAAGGAGAATGGAGTTATTAAGCACGAAGGTGAAAATAGCGGTGAGGGTGTTTATAATGAGGGAATGTTTTCCATATATAATGGTATAATTTCCGGTAACAATGGTGGTGTCAAAAATTACGGCACCTTTCAAATGTATGGGGGAACAATAACCGAAAATACATCAAAATCGTATGGTGGGGGAGTATATAATTATCAAACATTCAATATGTTCGGAGGTACAATAACCAATAATACATCAGAAGAGGATGGTGGAGGAGTATATAATGACAAAGGCACATTCACAATGTCCGGAGGTACAATAACCGGTAATACATCAGAAGAGGATGGTGGAGGAGTATGTAATAAAAAAGGCACATTTGAGATGACTGAAGGAGAAATAAACGGGAACAATGCTGATGGCAAGTATTACGGCGGCGGTGGAGTATGTAATGGTAGTACGTTCAATATGTTCGGAGGTACAATAACCGGTAATAAAGTAAAAAGCTATGGTGGAGGAGTATATAATTATCAAATATTCAATATGTCCGGAGGTGCAATAACCGGTAATACAGCAGAAATATCTGGTGGAGGAGTAATACATGATGCATTTAAAGGATTTTTTATGATGAGTGGTGCGGTAAAGATTACTGGAAATACAGTTGGAAACATAGCTAATAATCTGTATCGTTTGAAAGACCAAAAGGTGTTCGCAAAGGGACTGACAGACGGAGCTGTGATAGGTGTGACTACATCTACTATACCAAAAGAGAATTCTCCGGTTACGATTACAGATGATGTCACAAAAGCAGAATATTTTATCCCTGATGACAGTAGTAAATACGAAACAGCCAGGAATTTTGCTAACCAGGTTGAATTAAAATGCAAAGAAAAATCACCTACTGTACCGGATCCTGTTCCAAAAACCTTTCCATATGATGGAACAGAACATACTGGTATTGAATTAGGTGAAAATTATGCATTTGTTAGTGGAACAAATAAAGAAACAGAAGCAGGTACTTATAAGGTGACTATAAAACCATCTGATGGCAAAACATGGGAAGATGGAACAGCAGAAGAAAAGACTTTTAACTGGGAAATCACAAAAGCATCACAGAATGCTCCTGCTAATCTGGAGGGGGTGAAACCTACTACTGCAGATGACAGTGACGGTAAGATTACAGGCGTGAATGAGCAGATGGAGTACCGTAAATCTGGGGACAGTTCATATACAAATTGCACAGGCACAGAGATTACCGGACTTTCTGCAGGAATCTACGAGGTAAGATATAAAGAGGATAAAAACCATAATGAAAGTCCAGCCTTTGAGGTAACAGTTCCGGATGCAGATATGCCTGCTTTTTTCTTGGAAATTATCAATGGTACAGGTAATGGAATGTATGTGGAGGGTACTGTTGTACCGATTACAGCAGATGAACCTGCAACAGGAAAAGTATTTGATAAGTGGGTGAAGACATATGGCGACGCAGTTATTGCTGATGAGAAGAGTGCGACAACTACTGTGACAACTAAAAAAGAACGAGCCACGATTAAAGCAACCTATAAGGACAGTGAGATAACACCGACGCCGAATCCGGAACCAAAACCAGAGCCAACACCAAATCCGGAACCGACACCGAAGCCGGAGCCAACACCAACCCCGACTCCAAATCCGACACCGGAAGCAACAACCCCGACACCGGATCCGGCACCGGCGACATCAACACCGGCTGCATCAACCACAACAGCACCGGCAGCTTCGGCACCGGTTCAGGTAATGTATGATATTTTAGATGGAGCGGGCAGCTCATGGACACAGAATACAGATGGAAGCCTTGCAATCAGAGGAAGCGGTGAGATTTCAAAATTCCGTGAGGTCAAGGTGGACGGAGTTACAGTTGATCCAATCAACTATACGGTGACAGAAGGATCTACCATCATTACCTTCAAACCGGAATACCTTAAGAGTCTGTCAGCAGGAAACCATTCCTTTGAACTTGTCTGGACAGATGGAACAGCGGCAACAAACTTTACGGTAGCCGAAAACGCTGACCAGAGTGCAAAATCTCCAAAGACAGGTGAAGATTTCAGCAGGACACTCTGTACAGTACTTCTGATGGATTCATGCGCAGTACTTGCGGGAATGTTTGTGAGAAGAAAAAAGAGCAGCTTAAGATAAGTATTTGATATTAGATTTGTGGATGGAATGCCACATGAAATCTTGGATTTTGTAACTACAGCAAGAGGAGAGTACACATGATAAGAAAAAAGAGAATGAGCAAAGGAATTGCAAAAATTCTTTCCGGTTTACTGGTGTTCGGAATGGTAGCAGGACTTGTTCCGGCAGTACCGGGTGGAACAGTGCATGCGAAGGCTGCGGATGTAAGTGAGCCGGGTGTGGCAGTATATGCAACAAAAGAGCAGTTAATGACAGCGTTTATGCCGGATGAAAATGGAACGAATGCAAATGTAGGAAAACTTTTATTTGGTAAAAATGCGTCTGGTACAGCACAGGGCTGGTATATCTTAGGAAAAGACAATGGCGTACAGGGAGATAATACTATTATTTTTGCAGCAAGCCCGATAGCAACAGGAATAAATTTTAGTGAGAATCTTGATGAAAAGATATATCAGGACGAAAAAGTTTTTTCAAGTCATTATGGGGCAAGCAATTTGAGAAAAGTTTTGCAGGGTATGGTGGATGATACAAGATATTTCTCGGACGCAGAGAAAACACTTATGCAGGAAACGGAAATTACAACATGGAATTCCAAAAATGACACGACATATACAAATTCTGATAAATTATATGCATTAAATAGTGTTAAGAGTGACAATAAATATGTATTGGTAGGAAGTAAAAACGGAATAAAAATATCGATAAAAAAATATTGCTCAAGTGAAAAGAGTATGTGGTTGCGTACACCTTTCGATACCTATGGTATGCATGTAAATGTAGCAGGGGGAGGGCAAGGTTTAACTGGTTTTTCAGGATTTATTGTCACTGATAAAAATCAGGAAGTAAGACCAGCCGCTAATCTGGACTTGTCAAATGTCCTTTTTGCATCGGCAGTAACCTATAATAGTAGTGGTACAACCCAGTATGAGGGGATGGTTCTTCGCTTGGACGGTAAAGATAGGAACATAGGTACGGTAACATACGATGCTAAAACCCAGAAAGTTAATGTTAACAGAGGAACTACACAGGATAATGTGTATCTTATAATTCAATATAAGATTGATGCGGTGGAAGGTTATTTTACTGAAATAATTGACAAAAACATTGAATTTGATGGAACATATTTTGGCATTGCTGACTTATCCAAATGCAAAATCTGGCTTGAGACGAAAGCTTCAGATGGAATGATTTATGCAGTTAAGGAGACAGGAGATACAGCCAAGAATCCAGAACCGACACCGAATCCGGAGCCAGCACCAACGCCGACACCAACCCCAGAGCCAAGCCCAACACCGACTCCAAATCCTACACCGGAAGCAACAACCCCGACACCGGATCCGGCACCGGCGACATCAACTCCGGCTGCATCAACCTCAACGGCACCGGCATCTTCGGCAGCTGCAGCACCGGTTCAGGTAGCATATGATATTTTAGATGGAGCGGGCAGTTCATGGACATAGAATACAGATGGTAGCCTTGCAATCAGAGGAAGCGGTGAGATTTCAAAATTCCGTGAGGTCAAAGTGGATGGAGTTACAGTTGATCCGGTCAACTATACGGTCACAGAAGGATCTACCATCATTACCTTCAAACCGGAATACCTTAAGAGTCTGTCAGCAGGAAACCATTCCTTTGAACTTGTCTGGACAGATGGAACAGCGGCAACAAACTTTACGGTAGCCGAAAACGCTGACCAGAGTGCAAAATCTCCAAAGACAGGCGAAGATTTCAGCATGGCACTTTGTACAGTGCTTCTGATGGTTTCATGCGCAGGACTTGCAGGAATTTTTGCGAAAAGAAAAAGAAACCATGCCAGATAAGGCATTGCACAAATAATTTTTTAAAATGAAAAATAAGCTGATTACAGAGATAAAAGTGGGCAGGAAATTTACAAAAAAAATTCTATTTTTATCAAAAATATGAATAGTAGAAAGAGGAGATTCAAATGAAGAAAAAGTTATTAACAGCATTACTTGTTGGAGCAATGGCTCTTAATATTACAGCATGTGGTGGTTCATCAGATGCAGCAGCACCAGCTGACAATGACCAGCAGACAACTACAACAGACACAGCAGCTGATGATGCAGCAGATACAGAAGAGGATGCAGTGGATGTGGAAGATGCAGCAGAAGCAGCAGACACAACAGAGGAAGAAGGATTTTCACTTCTTGATGTGACAGCAGATCTTGTTGATGCAGCATTATATGCAGTGGATGATGATAATACAGAGTATGTGATCACACTCTTTAGAGATCCGGATGGATATAGCTATGTTTCATTAATGATCGTTCCACAGGATGGACAGGGAGATGTCCTTTGTGGAGCATATGATGATTCTAATGTAACAAATGTTACAGATGAAGATAACATTGACTGGACTGAGATCAGCACAACAGATGTTTATACAGGTGATGATTTCTCAGCAGTATTTGTAGAAGCAGATGACGGTTCCGTTGCAATTGCAAATTCAGATTTTTCCCTTGTTATGGAAGGTCAGTATCTGACAGCTGATGAAGCAATCGATTATATGGGAGCAGCAGCTAACTACATCAATTAGTTTTTTGAGATATGCGGAGTAATGGAAGAACGGTTGCTTCGCATATCCCTACATAATGTTATTCAAAAATCCTGCACACTTTTATCTCTGTAATCAGCACACATTTATTTAGAAGCTGTAAAATTCGCATTGAGTTTTACAGCTTTTTGCGTATAGCAGAAAATCACCTTTTCGTTACGACAGTTGGCGGAAAAGGCTACGGTCTGCCTTTATTGTAGAAAATTTTCTCACTATCTCATATAAAAGTGTGATTAGTAAGCATTAAATTTCAATAATTTTGTGATTTCGGTTGTGATTTTCATAGATTTTGCATATAATAAAAGTGTGATTATAAAGCATAAAACTCCAATAAAAATGTGAGAAGTGATCCTATGGAACGATTTATCTTAAAAAAATTGCTGGATTGGAAGAATTCTCCCTACAACAAGCCTTTAATCTTGAAGGGGGCATGCGTTAAAATAGGACTAAATCAAGAGAAACCTTATAAATAAAGGGTTTTGAATGATTTAAGTCCTATTTTTTTATCAATTTGAGGTAAAAATCTAAAATGTACCCTATAGATTGGACAGATTGAGTTTTTAAAACCCTTACCATTAG
>ENA-UOJJ01002116-UOJJ01002116.1-human-gut-metagenome-genome-assembly--contig:-CS66-NODE-2116-length-26259-cov-13.046062_pt1 | contig 26259 bp, 35 predicted proteins | sample MGYA00242343_ERZ723890 | MGnify/ENA metagenome assembly ERZ723890
TGGAACAGGAAGGAGGAAAAAGAGTGAACAGAGTAATTTTAATGGGTAGGCTTGCAAGAAATCCTGAGCTTAAATATACTCAGGCTGCTGAACCGGTAGCTGTATGTAGGTTTACGGTAGCAACAGACAGACCCTTTGCCAAAGAGGGAGAAATAACAGCGGATTTTATTAATTGCATAGCTTTTAGAAAAAGAGCTGAGAATATTAATCAGTATTTTCACAAGGGCAGTAGGATAGCCATACAAGGCAGGTTACAGGTTAGTAATTATACTGACCAACAGGGTAATAAGAGATACTCAACTGATGTTGTGGTTGATGATTTTGAATTTATTGATACTAAGGCAGAAAATGAGGCTAGGGGCAGTGAGGTATCACAGGGTACACCACAGGCAAGCTATCAGCAGGGCTTTAGCATTGATAACGATGCAGAGGATGAGGATTTACCGTTTTAAACGGTTAAATATTTTTATGCAGGACGGAGCAATATCTGTCCTGCATTATGGTAGGTGATGAAATGGCAAGAAAAAGAATGATTGACCCTAATATATGGCAGTCGGAGGATTTTTCTAAGCTTTCAAATTTATCTAAAATCATTTTTATTGGTCTTTTTTCTTTAGCTGATGATGAAGGCTATGGCAAAGCCAATCCTACACTTATTAAAAACAGCGTATTCCCCTTCGATGAAAGGTTAAGAGCTACCGACATTAAACAGTCGCTACAGGAGATAGCTACTAATATGTCCATAGTTTTTTATACTGCAGAGGACGGGAAAGATTATTATTTTTTAAGTAATTGGAGCAAATGGCAGTCTATACAAAAGCCGACAGAAAGTAAAATACCTGAGCTTAATGACAAATGTACTGTAATACTACAGGACAACTACAGTAGCACTACAGTAGGACTACAGCCTAATAGAAAAGAAAAGAATAAGAATAGAATAGAAAAAGAATATATAGTCAAAAGCTTTGAAGAGTTTTATGCCTTATATCCGAGGAAAGTCAAAAAAGATGCAGCATTCAAAAGCTGGGAAAAGATTAATCCTGATGAAAAGCTATCGGAAATTATAACAAGTAGGCTTAAAGAACAAATAGCTTGTTATGGATGGGACAAGCTCAAAAGGCAGGATATGCAGTATGTTCCCCATCCGTCTACCTGGCTTAATGGCAAGAGGTGGGAAGATGAACTTAATTGTAGTATTGACACCGAGAAAGATAGTGGGGTGGTATTGTAATGGATTTAACAGGTATGTTTGAAAACATAAAGAATAATACTGCCGTTAAAGCTATGCCCGATGATGACGACGGAAAGGCTTATGCTATGACAAGGTTTAAAATGGAGCAAAGACTGATTGATGAAAGAAAACAGGGATATTGCTTTTGTCAGAAATGCGGAGATACTAAGCTGATACCCACTGTAAGGTTTTATCCTGATGTAAATAAATATTATTTTGAACTTGAACCATGTAATTGTATTAATGCTGATGCTGTTAAATTGGCAATATCTGAAAGTGGACTTGAACGTGAAATAAGCTTTAAAACTTTTGCCACGTTTAAGACAGATAGTGAGTTTCAAAAGGTTATAAAGGCTAAGGCTTATGAATACCTGAAAGTTGTTAAGGAAAATAAAAAGCCGTGGTTTTATATTGGTGGTCAAAGTGGAGCAGGTAAAAGCCACATTTGTACAGCTATTGCTAACAGGTTTTTGCAGAATAATTACAAGCTTAAATATATGCGTTGGGTTGATGAACTAAGATTAATAAAATCAAATTTTAGTTGTAGTAAGCTGCAGGAATTAAAGGAATGTGACGTGTTATACATAGATGACCTGTTCAAGGGAACTAAGAATCCGAGTGAGTATGATGTGGGTATAGCTTTTGAAATTATTAATTACAGGGATAGTAATAATTTAATAACATTAATCAGTTCCGAAATGACAGACAGCGAGTTGAAAGCTGTCGACGAAGCTATACACGGCAGAATTAAGGCTCATACTACAGACAGGTTTATGGTAAGCATAAAGCCTGACAGTAGTAAAAATTTCAGAATTAAAGGTGAAAATATGGATTTGTTTGGTGGTGCGTAAATGTCAGATATATTATTAAAGTTTACCATACCCCTTACTCCAATAACAAAGAAAAACAGCAGTCAAATAGTTGTATGTGGTGGTAAACCTAAAATAATACCCTCTAAAAAATTTAAAGAATATCAGGAGGCTTGCGGTTGGTTTATAAAGGCTCCCTGTAAGCCTATTGATTGTAAGTGTAATATTGAGGCTATTTACTATATGCCTACAAGACGAAGGGTGGATATAACCAACCTACATAGTGCTTTGCATGATATATTAGTGCATTACAAGGTTATAGCTGATGATAACTGTAAAATTGTTGTTGGTACTGATGGGAGTAGGGTTAGGTATGATAAGAGTAATCCGAGGACAGAGGTTGTTATAACTGAGGTCGAGGAAATAACGGGATTTGAGGTGTGAAAATGAGAAAAACACATGAATTGAAAATATTGCCTGAGTATTTTGACAGTGTTATAAAAGACAAGAAGAACTTTGAGGTCAGAAGGAATGACAGGAACTTTAAAGTTGGAGATATTTTGTTGTTAAGAGAATACAATACAAGGAATTATACGGGTTGTAAAGTTACAGCGGAGGTTACATATATCCTTGATGACTTCGAGGGTATTAAAGAGGGTTATGTTGTAATGGGGATTAAGGTTTTGAAGGTTAAGATTTGAGGTGTGAGAAGGAAGAAGTAATTAACAGTTATAAAAATGAAAGGAGCAGAGCTTCCCGGGAAAACAGCTGTTGGCTCCTGAAGGGAAAATGAAAGTATTAAGTTTATTTGACGGTATAAGTTGTGGTATGGTGGCTCTTGAAAGGGCGGGAATACCTGTTGAAAGATATGTTGCGTATGAGATTGATAAATATGCAATACAGATAAGCAAAAAGAATTATCCACAAATTGAACAATGTGGTGATGTTATAACAGCAGACTTTACGCAGTATAAAGGGTTTGACCTACTGATTGGAGGTAGTCCTTGTACGTATTGGAGTATTGCTAAAAATAACAGGGAGATTACTCCTGATGGTGTTGGAAGCCAGCTATTTATGCACTATGTAAGAGCATTAAAAGAAAGTGGCTGTAAACATTTTTTGTATGAAAATAACTATAGCATACATAAAACATAAAGGAATTTATATCCGAGCAATTAAAAGTAGAGCCGATAATGATAAACTCCGCTTTAGTATCTGCTCAAAATCGAAAAAGGTGTTATTGGACTAATATACCTAATGTATTACAGCCAAAAGACAAATGGATATTGGTTAAAGATATAATAGAGTGGGGTATTCCGTGGCAAGATAAAGCATACGCTTATACAACACGTTGTCAGGGTGCAACACTTAAAGATACATTAACACATCATAAACACACAATGGTTGCTGAGCCCGTGGGAATTGCACAACGTGGTAGATATATACAAACAAATAGCCGTGCCAAAAAGGTTGACGGCGGAACGTATCAAGTCATAGAGGCAAGGGGTGACGATAAAATAAATTGTGTAACTACAGTCTATAAGGATAGTATGATTGCGGAGCCTATACGTATCGGACAATATGGTAAGGGCGGTCAGGGTCAAAGAATTTACTCCGTACATGGCAAGACGGTAACATTGTCTGCAAATGGTGGAGGTGGAGGTGCAAAGACAGGTCTTTACAAGATTAATTTGCCTGATGGAGATTACATTTTTAGAAAATTGACACCAATTGAAGCAGAAAGAGCACAGACCCTGCCTGACAACTATACAGAAGGTGTCAGTAATACACAGCGTTATAAGTGTATTGGCAACGGTTGGACAGTTGATGTAATAGCTCATATTTTGAGTTTTATTAAGGAGATGCAAAATGGATAAAGAAAAATTAGCAATAAGGAGATTACAGGAAGCCTATGAAATGAGTTTACAATGTTATAGTAAACCTTTAGTAATAACATATAGTGGTGGCAAGGACAGCGAAGTACTGCTTGAGCTTGCCAAAAGAAGTGGTATTAAATTTGAGGTTAATAACAGCCATACTACAGCAGATGCACCTGAAACTGTATATCACATCAGGAAAGTATTTAGAGAGATGGAGTTACAAGGGATTAAATGTAATATTGACTATCCTAAGCTGTCAATGTGGCAGTTAATACCAAAGAAACTGATGTCGCCAACTCGTTTGGCTAGATATTGTTGTGATTATCTTAAAGAAGGTAGTTGTAAAAATAGAATGATAGCAACTGGTGTTAGGTGGGCGGAAAGTACTAAAAGGAAAAAAAGAGGAATATATGAGGACATCAACAGGAATAAAAGTAAAGCTGTTAAATTAATGAATGATAATGATGACAAAAGATTATTGTTTGAAAGATGCTCTATGCAAGCTAAAACGGTTGTCAATCCTATTATAGATTTCTCCGATAATGAAATCTGGGATTTTTATTACAGTGAATGTGAATATCATAACCCGTTTTACAATAATGGGCTGACAAGATGTGGTTGTATAGGTTGTCCTATGGCAAGTAAAGGAAGGTATACGGAATTTAGGCTATACCCTAAGTATAAAAATCTTTATATTAAGGCTTTTGAAAGTATGCTTGAGGTCAGAAAGGCTAAAGGTTTACAAACGAATTGGAAAAGTGGTATTGAAGTCTTTAAATGGTGGATGGGCGAAAATGTGGAGCAAATGAGCTTGTTCGAGGAGGAGTGAGTTTTGAATAAATACATACTTGATGCCTGTTGCGGAAGTAAGATGTTTTGGTTTGATAAAGATAATGAGAATGTTTTGTTCATGGACAACAGGCAATTAGAAGATACTTTGTGTGATGGGCGTAAGTTAATAATTAAGCCTGACATTGTAGCGGACTTTAGGTGTATGCCGTTTGAGGACAAATCTTTTAAGTTAGTTGTATTTGACCCTCCGCATTTGGCTAGGGTTGGCGAAAATGCTTGGCTCGCTAAAAAGTATGTCCGTCTTGGTGAAAACTGGCAACAGGATTTGGAACAAGGCTTTGATGAGTGTATGAGGGTGCTTGATGATTACGGGGTGTTAATCTTTAAATGGAATGAGGAACAAATATCGTTAAAGCAGATTTTAGATGTAATCAACTATAAGCCTTTGTTTGGCAATAAAAGAGCTAAAACACACTGGCTTGTATTTATGAAAGGAGTAAACTATGAGTGATTATAAATTTCCCATAAGCAGATGCCCTAAATGCGGGTATAGTTGGTTTTCCATAAAACAACGAATAACAGGCATCGGTACATATTATGGAAATCTGGAAACAGGAGAAATCGAAACTCAAGATTTACACGAAGGTTTAGATTATAGAAATATAAATAAATATGCTGTTTGTGCAAGATGTGGAAAAAGATTGTTTAAGGTAGATGATAGTCTGACCGAATATATTAAATAAGGAGATAATAATGAAACTAACTGATAAGATAAGAATATATATAAATGCATACGGACAACCGCCTTTTGGTAGAGAAGTTGAGGGAACGGTTGAATTATTACAAGAAGCCGCTGATAGAATTGCCGAATATGAGGACTTAGAGGAACAGGGCAAGCTAATTAAGCTGCCTTGTAAGATTGGGGATACGGTGTATTACCTCTGGAAGGGAGAAATCTCAGAAATGGAAGTTACCGAAATTTCAGTTGGTATAGAAGAGCCATTATATGAAATGCGGTATATAAATAATGCAACAAGAATTCATTTTTATGAAGAAGAATTCGGTCAAACCATATTTCATACCCCTGAGGAGGCAGAGGCAGCGTTGAAGAAGATGGAGGGAGAAAATGAAAATAACAATTGATTTTAATCCTCCTACACTATGCAGACAATGTAAATTCAGAGAACATCACCGAACCAATGAATTGGGTAATGTTTGGCGTTGTAAATTGTATGATGGAGGTATATCCAACACAGAGTATTATCAGACAGACAAAAGAATAAGTATACTTTGCCTTACGGATATAGAGTTACATAATATGTTGCATAGTATTGGGTATGAAAGAGGCAGTGTGAAAAGAGGCTTTTACAAACCATACAGGAATTATTACTATACATTGAATACGGATAGAGCTTGGGATAGATTGTTGAGAGAAGAACTTGCTGCTGTAAAAACTAGTAATGTAGATACGGGTAGTGTAGAATACTATATTACAAGAAAGGGCTTAGGTGTTCTTGCAACACATATTGGATGTAAGATTAAGGATGGTGAAGTATGAACTATAATGTTTTCACAAAAGTAGAATTGATTAACGCTATTAAATCAGCTGGTGATGAAAGTTTCTGGATAGATGAATACTTAATAAACTTATGGAATAATAAAACTAAAAACTTGTTAAAAGAAATAGCGAAAAATGATAAAGAAATGATACAAGCTCTTAAAAATATAGATCAAGAACTTTATTATAAATTATTAAAAAAATCAAAAAAATTAAATAAAGAAAATGATAGATTGACAAAGCTTTAGATTGGGACTAGGTTTACGAAAGGTTTACGTTGAGTTTACGGAAGGAGTGAAAATATGAAAATTGATTGTAGCAAAACGGAAAATTATTTAAAGGAAAAGGGCAGAATGATAGAAAGTATTCGACATAATTGTCTTTTTTGTCCTTTAGCAAGTAAACATAATGGGACAGGTTTTACTTGTTGTATTTTTGAGGGTAAATATCCCGACAAGGCTATTTCCATAGTACAAAAATGGTCGGACGAGCATCAACGCAAAACTTATAAGGAGGACTTTTTTGAAAAGTTTCCTGATGCACTCAGAAAAGAAAACGGATGTCCTGATGTTGCTACTTGTAGAATATACAAGCAATTTGATGATAAAGGTTGTGATGGATTTTGTGTTGATTGCTGGGACAAGGTAATGGAGGAGTGAGATTATGGCAGAAGAATTAAAATCTTGCCCGTTTTGCGTCGGTGAAGCTGAGTTGAGATATGTTGGCATAGGAGAAGATATAGAACCGTATATACATTGTTGCGACTGTTATGTAGATTTATTTTTTAAGAATGCTTATTGCATTAATAATTTAATAGATAGTTATAATAGGAGGACTAATAATGATTAAACAAATGATTAAAGATATACATAAAATAGCTGAGCATTATGGCTTTGCATCTCAATCTGTTATGTTGATTGAAGAAATGTCGGAACTAACTAAGGCAATTACAAAATATAAAAGATATTTGAAAGGCTTACAACCATTATCGAAATTAATCTGTACAGTTGAAGTCTGCAAAGCTCAATTAGAACCCTGAACTGTTGGAGGTGGAGTGATGTTAAGGAAATGCGAGGGAATAAAGAATTATAATAAACCTGCTCCTGTCGTTGAATTAGAGTGTCCTGTGTGTGGAGGTAAATTAGTAGGCTCTCGTTCTAAATATAACAATCATTTTCGCGGGATATGTGAGAGTTGTGGGGCTGTAATAATGGAGTAAATGTAAATAAAAAAGCCCCTTGGCTAAGCCAAAGAGCGGATTGGGTTAATATTATTATAACTGTTTTTGAGTGTTAGGTCAAGGGGTGATTGTTATTAGTAAAAAAGATTTACGAATAAAAAATTTAAGCAAGTACAGATACAGAGAACTTAAATATCTCTGTTTACAATATAATGAAATGAAAGAGAGACTTAGAGAGCTATCTTCAGAAAGTATTAAATCCGTGCAGATTACAGGAATGCCGTCAGCTCACAATGTTTCTAATTCAACACAGGATATAGTAATAAGAAAATCTGAGATTGAGAGGAAAATTAAAGCAATAGAGCAGTCAGCAATAGAGGCTGATAGCGGTATTTATCAAAGCATACTTAAAAATGTAACAGAGGGAATAGGATTCCATTATTTATATGCAAGTTGCTGTAAAGAGTATTTTTATAACAAAAGAAGGTTATTTTTTAGTATATTAGATGAAAAAATATAAAATTAACAAAAATACAGGAATCAGACCCCCTACTTTTATGTTATTATAATACTGTAAAAAGTTGGATACAGAACTTTTTCATTTGGCATTGGTAGTTCGTTCATAGAATTACTCCTCTCATTAATTTGGCAAAGCAACTCTGAAATTTAGGGGTTGCTTTTTGCTTTGGAAAAAATATTTATGCTGAGGAGGTGGCATTATGAAATTGACAGATAAACAGAAAAGATTTTGTGAGGAATATTTGATTGATTGTAATGCCACACAGGCAGCAATCAGAGCGGGGTATTCGGAGAGGACCGCAAAATCTATAGGAGCTGAAAACCTTACAAAACCTGACCTTCAAAATTATATAGCAGAATTGATGAATGAGGTAAAAAAGGATACTATAGCTGATGCAACAGAGATTATGGAGTATTTTACCGCTGTTATGCGTAGAGAATATAAGGAAAATGTCGTTGTTACAACAGTGGAAGAAATATCGACTTATGTTTCTGATGAAAATGGCATACCAAGAAAGCAGACAATAAAAAAAGAGTCTCCACAGATTATAGAGATACCAGCTAGACTTGTGGATGCAAATAAAGCAGCAGAGCTTTTGGGTAAGAGATATGGAATGTTTACTGAAAAGCAGCAGGTATCTCATACCCTTGAATTTACGGAAGATTGGTTTGAGAATGATGGATAATTTTAAAATTATCAAAAAGGAAAGGCTTAATCCTAATTATTTTAATGATTGGGTTCTTGATGATATAAATAAATATGATAAGAGGTACAATGTTTATTATGGCGGTGCAGGTTCAGGGAAATCATATGGTGCAGTTCAGAAAATAATCATTAAGACTTTGTTCAATAAGCGAAAGGTGCTTGTAATAAGAAAGGTTGGTAATACTCTCAGGCATTCAATATATGCTGTATTTAAGTCGATACTTTCAAAGTTGGGTTATCCATACAGCGAAAATAAAACAGATATGACATTGACACTATCGAACGGTAGTGTTTTTTTATTTAAGGGTATTGATGATCCTGAAAAAATAAAGTCTATTGCTGACATAACAGATATTGTTATAGAAGAAGCAAGCGAACTTACAAAGGATGATTTTACACAGCTTGATTTAAGACTTAGACCAAAAGAAAAATATCCTCAGATATTTTTGATGTTTAACCCTGTATCAAAAGTTAATTGGGTGTATGAACATTGGTTTTTAAATAAAATAGACAATGCAAGCATAATACATTCAAGTTACAAGGATAACAAATTTTTAACTGCTGATTATAAACAAATGCTTGAGAATATGCAGAAGACAAATCCTGCTTATTACAAAATATATTGTTTAGGTGAGTTTGCTACTCTTGATAAACTTGTATTTCCAATTATTGAAAAAAGACTTATTGGTGCTGATGAGCTTATTGGTTTAAAATTGTTTGTTGGTATGGACTTTGGATATGTTAATGACCCTACTGCAATAATCTGGGGCAGATATGATAAAGTAAACAAGGCTATATATATAACGGGAGAATATTTTAAAACAGGTATGCTTAATGATGAAATTGCAGAAACAATAAAGAGCTTAGGACTAAAAAAAGAAATCATAATTGCAGATTGCAGTGAAAGAAAAAGTATACAGGAAATGCGTAAGTTAGGGATTAACAGAATAAAACCATGTTCGAAGGGTAAAGACAGTGTTATGCATGGTTTACAATGGTTGCAGCAGAATAAAATAATTGTAGATGAAAGGTGTGTAAAACTTATTGAAGAATTTGAAAATTATACTTGGGTAAAGGATAAAAAGACTAACGAGTATATAAATGAGCCTATTGACAATTTTAATCATGGCATAGATGCTTTAAGATATGCCCTTGAGGAATATATCAAAGGCAATACATTCAGTTTTGAATAGAGGTGATAAAATAAATGTTTGATTTTCAATTTAGAGGGTGGCTGACACCCTATATCAACGATTTAATTCGTAAGGGCGCAGAGAACAAAATAAAAGATGATGATTTTGTAAGACGTGAAATTGACAGGTTTATAAACTCGCCTAAGCGGTTTGATATGTTTAAAGGTTACGATTATTATATAGGCAAGCACGATATATTACGCAGAAAAAGAACTGTTATAGGTGAGGGAGGAGAGCTTGAAGAGGTTACTAATCTGCCTAATGCACGACTTGTGAATAATCAGTACGGCAAAATGGTTGACCAAAAGGTTAATTATCTTTTGGGGAAGCAGATTGTAGTAAGCTCAGATAATAAAACTTATGCTAAGCTGTTAGGTGATATATTTAACCCTGAGTTTGACAAGCTCATAAACAGAGTTGGTGAGGATAGTCTTAACTGTGGTATCGGTTGGATATATATAAACTATGATACAGAAGGGAAACTTAAATTTAAAAGAATTAAGCCATGGCAGATTATACCCGGTTGGAGCAATGAGGAGCATACAGAACTTGATTATGCTATAAGGGTATATCAGATAATAGACGAGCAGCCTAGAACAGAAAAGCTTGTAACAAAGGTTGAGGTATTTGAAAAGAAAGGCATTACAAGATTTATACTTGATGGAGGAAGGCTTATTCCTGATGGTACAGATTGGCAGGTGCCTTATTTTTATGCAGGTAATACAGGCTTATCATGGGACAGGATACCCCTTATACCATTTAAGGCTAATAGTAATGAGCTTCCTTTAATAAAAAGAATAAAGAGCCTGCAGGATGCATTAAATCTTATGCTTAGTGAATTTAATAATGGTATGGAGGAAAACCCTAGAAATACTATTCTTGTTATCAAAAATTATGATGGTGAAGATTTGGGAGAGTTCAGGAAGAATTTATCTACTTACAGTGCTGTTAAGGTTAGTGATGAGGGTGGTATTGAAACCCTGAGTGTACCGGTAAACAGTGATAACTACAAGGCTATCATTGATTTACTCAAAAAAGCTATTATTGAGAATGCTATGGGATATGATGCTAAGGATGACAGAATTGGCAGCAATGCCAATCAGCTTAACATACAAAGTATGTACTCTGATATTGACCTTGACGCCAACAAAATGGAAACGGAGTATCAATCAAGCCTTAAAAGCCTTATGTGGTTTGTAAATGCCTATTTAGAACATAGAGGACAAGGCAGTTTTGATGGTGAAGGTGTTGAATTTATATTTAACAGGGATATGCTTATAAATGAAAGTGAGGTTATTGAAAACTGTGTTAAATCACTTGATATGCTATCAGATGAAACTGTTATAGCTATGCATCCGTGGGTTACTGATATTCAAAAAGAGCTTGAAAGAATTAAGAAGCAGAGGGAAGTAGAAGATGCATACGATAACACTTTTAAACATACTCATGATAAAATAGATACACCTGATAACAAAGTAGGTGATGACTATGGTGAGGAATAATGACTACTGGAAGAAAAGACAGGAGAAATTACAAGAGTCTTTGTTAGAGCCTGCCGACAAGTATTGCAAGGAACTTGAAAAAGCCTATAAAAACACAATTAAGGATATTGAAAAGGATATTGCTGTTTGGTATCAGAGATTTGCTGATAATAATGGTATAGTTGATAAAGTTGAAGCAAAAAGAATACTTAAAAACAAGGAGCTGAAGGCTAAAAATTACGGTGACAGGGGTAATGACATAAAGATTGTTATTCAGATTAATGTTGATGATGATACAAAGTTTGATGTGATCACATATATGGATACAACTCTTGTTGACAGTCAGACCGTAACAACTGCTGCTGAGCTTACAGACAATGCCTATGTAAGCTTTATTACATCAGCAACTCTTGAAGCTACAGCAGGAACTAATCTTACAGGTGGTGCAAACGGTACTGTCGATGGTGCGTCTGTACAAAATTTTTTATCTGCTCTTGAAGCCTATACATTTAATGCGGTAGGCATACCCGTCGGTGATAATGACATTGAAAGCCTGTTAATTGAATGGACTAAAAGAATGAGAAATGAAGTAGGTAAGAAATTCCAGTGTGTTACTGCTCTTAAACATAGTGATTTTGAGGGTAATATTTATGTTGTAAATGAGCTTGAAGATGCTGTTGAAAATGTAAATATAGTAGCTTGGGTTGTTGGTGCTGTTGCAGGCTGTGAAATCAACAAATCACTTACTAACATTGAGTATGACGGTGAATACAACATAAAGGCTGATGTTTCCCAATCAATGCTTGAGGAGTACATTAATAAGGGTTATTTTGCCTTCCACAAGGTCAATGATGAAGTCAGAGTATTAATGGATATAAATTCATTAACAACCTTTACAGAGGACAAGGGGAAGGTATTCAGTGATAATCAGACTATAAGAGTTTGCGATCAAATTGCAATGGATATAGCAACCATCTTCAATACCTACTATTTAGGCAAGGTTCCTAATGATGCAGCAGGAAGAAGCTCATTAAAGAGTGACATTGTAAAGCACCATCAGAAATTACAGGCTTTAAGAGCTATTGAGGATTTTACTGCTGATGATATTACTGTAGAAATCGGCGAAACAAAGAAAAGTGTTGTTGTAAATGACAGCATTATACCTATTAATGCTATGGCACAGCTATATATGACTGTAACAGTTAAGTAATTAAGGTATGTTTTCCTTGTCGGGAACCTTGCTTTTCCTGCGTTGCTGTTCCAGCTTTGACAGGTCGCAAGGACTGCGGAAAACATAACGTAAAAAATTAAAGATTTTTCACAAAAGGAGGAATGAAATATGTCAAGTGCTAAATTAAATGCAAAAGATACCGTAAGCGCCAGACTTGCGGAATGTTTTGTAAAAATTGATGGCAACAGATACAATTTTATGCAGGCCATTAATCTTGAGGCTAAGGCTGAAAAGAATAAAATGGAAGTGCCTATTTTGGGTAAGATTGCAAAGGGCAACAAGTCAGGGAGTCTTAAATATACAGGTAAGGCTAAATTCCATTACAACACAAGTATTTTTAATAGGGTAATGGCTCATTACAAGGACACAGGAGAAGATTTGTATTTTGATATGCAGATAATCAATGAGGATCCTACAAGTGCAGCAGGGCGTCAGGAAATTATGCTTTATGACTGTAATTTAGACGGTGTGACATTGGCTCAGTTTGATGCTGACGGTGACTATTTAAGTGATGAAATTAATTTCACATTTGAGGACTGGGACTTAGAGGAAGAATTTGAAAGTTTAGATGGAATGTTATAATAATTTATTTTTAGGAGGATTTATATTATGGATTTAAAATCATTTTTAAACAAGGGAAATAAGGGAAACGAAACATTTGAATATGTACCTACACAGAAATTCAAGGACGAGAACGGTAATGCTATTCCTTGGGTATTCAGAAAGTTAAGTATTGACGAATATGAGGCTATAAGAGATGAATGTACATCAGTTAATTTTGCCGATAAGGGCAAGACAAAGTTTAATAATACGTTATTTAACAAGAAGATTGTTTGTAATTCTGTTGTGGAGCCTAATCTTAACAATGCGGAATTACAGGACAGCTACGGTGTGAAGAAGGCTGAGGATCTAATAACTAAGCTTTTTGACAATGCAGGGGAATATTATCAGCTTTTAGCACATCTTTTAGAGGTAAACGGATTTAAGAGTGTAACTGAATACGCAGAAGAGGCAAAAAACTAATTGAGGAGGGGGACCCCGTTTACTTTATAGCATACTACTGCTTTTCAAGGTTCGGGGTCCTTCCTTCCGAAATTTTGGATAAAGATATAAAAGAGCTTGGCTTTATGCTGCACTGCATAGAAAAATATGAAAGTGAGCAAAGAAGCTTTTTAGATAGGGCGAGGTGATAACATGGCAATGACAGTAAGTGCCTCAATACAGCTTAATGATTTGATGTCAGGACCTATACAGTCAATAAATAATGTGCTTAATACAATGCTTGCAGGCTTGGCAAGCGTAGACACTGCAACGGATACAGCCTTTAGCGCATCACAAATTACAAGTATGCAAAATGAGCTTGCAGAGGTTGATGTACAGATAGCAGAAATTGTGGAGCAAACCAAAAGAGAAAAAGAAGCGCAGGACAAAGTAAATGCTTCTGCTCAGGCAGGTTTACCTATTTTTGAAAATCTTAAAAGCAAGATTACTGCTATGGCAGGTGCATATTTGGGTATACAGGGGATAAGAAAAGGTATAGATTTCTACAAAGAGTCTATTGAAGGAGCCAATACACAGATAGAAGCTGAACGTAAGCTTGAAACAGTAATGAGGCAGAGAATGGGTGCTACGGAAGCACAGATAGATATGATTAAGCAGTTGGCAAGTGCGCAACAGGAAATAGGTGTTGTAGGTGATGAAGTACAAATTGGTGGTGCACAGCAGCTTAGTACTTTTTTAAATTCTCCTGATGCATTAAGCACTCTTATGCCTGCGATGAATAATTTAGCTGTACAGCAAAATGGTGTGGACGTTACAACCGAAAATATGGTTAGCATAGGCAATATGATGGGTAAGGTTATGCAAGGACAGACCAGTGCTCTTACAAGGGTAGGTATTACTTTTACGGAAGCACAGAAAAAAGCATTAGAGTATGGCAATGAAATAGAAAGAGCAACAACGCTTGCACAGGTCATAACAGATAATGTTGGCGAAATGAATGCTGCTATAGCGGCTACACCAGCAGGACAAATACAGCAAATATCAAATACTTGGGGCGATATGAAGGAAGTAATCGGTATGCAGTTATACCCCGCTGTAATGAATTTATTTGATATAATTAATGAAAATTTACCTGATGTCATGCCGATATTGCAAGGTGTGACAACTGTAATAGGATGGGTTATTAAAGTTTTAGGTTTTCTGGCAGATAAAATAGAAAAGATAACAAGAGTCATACATGACAATTGGGATATAATAAAACCTATACTACTGGGCGTTGTGTCGGCATTAGTATCAATTAAAATAGCTACTATGGTGGCAACAGCAAGTCAATGGGCTTTCAATGCTTCACTGTATGCTTGCCCTATTGTATGGATTATTGGATTAATAGCTGCTTGGGTAGTTGCTATGTACTATTTAAGTGAAGCGCTAGGAAAGTACTTTGGTATTGCGCAAACTGGCTTTGGTGTGCTATGCGGTGAATTTACTCTTTTAAAGCAAGTAGTTGTATATACAGGGCAGGAAATAGCCAATATATTTATAGGCATATGGGAAGTCATAAAAACGCTTTGTCGAAATATAGAACGATCGTTTAAGAATTCGTTATCGAACTTGAAAGCAACTTTCTATAGTTTTGGAAGTATGGCTTTAGAGGTAATAGGTTGGGTTGCAGAACAATTAAATAAATTGCCTTTTGTCAAATTTGACTATGAAGGAATTATAACCAAAGCTGATGAGTGGGCTGATATTGCAGCGAAAGAAAAGGGAATAAATTATAAATATGCAAGTCTTTCAGATGCATTCAAGATAGGTGCATCAACATATGATACGTTTCCAATTGGCTGGGAAGTAGAAGCGTTTAAAAAGGGGGCTGTTTGGGGAGATAATAAAGTTAAGGAAGTTGAAAATACAATTAGAAATTTTCTAGGTTTAAGCGGTAATAATGATGAATATGATAAAATGATGAAAGATTTAATGGACGCTATGAATAATACGCTGTCAGATAATGTTCCATTTGATTTATCAGATAGCACCGACGAAACCGCTAAGAATACTAAAAAAATAGCTGATAATACAGAAAAGACAAATAATTTATTTGACTTAGTAAGAGAAAATCTTGAAAGAAAAGCTATTGCAGAATATACAGCGAACACTAAAGTTCAAACCGTTGATTTATCAGGAATGACAAATACATACTATAATACCAATGATGCTTTTGATATGGTTAAGGAGCTTGGAAGATACCTTAATCAAAAACACTCCACAAGTGCAGAGGGAGTATAATTTTTTACAAATATTGACACCTTACTTTTTGAATGATATAATGTATACAAAAAGTGAGGTGTTTTTATGAGGGATCTAAAAAATATATTATTTTTAGTGATAAAGATATTTATATTTATGATTAGTTTTGTTTGGGTTATTGTTTTTGCAGATATGGCAAATGAGGCTTATAAGAACAAGTATTTTATTGATATATTTATCTACTTATTAATGATGGTAATACCATTTATAATATATTTTATTATTAAATATATGAATAAGGGGAAAATGAGTAAAGCTGAAATTGAAGGTATGAATATAAAAAGACTTGGTATGGAGAGCCAAAATTTGAATACCAATATAGAAATGTCTCAAATTAATATCAAAGATAAAGGGGTTGATGAAAATATGTCTAATTTAATTAAGTGTCCTGCTTGTGGCAAGGAAGTATCAAATCAAGCTATAGCTTGTCCTAATTGCGGTCATCCTATAAAAAAGGTTAATAATGTGGAGATTGCTAATTTTTGCACTCATTGTGGCGAAAAAGTGTTAAGTGGTGCGCAATATTGTACTAAATGTGGCAAACCGACAAACACCAACAGTGAAAGTTCTTTTGGAAATAATACTGAAAGAGATGTGAATAAAATTAACTATGATAGTACAGTTGATTATAGCAAGCCTTATAAAAAAAGAAAAAATGGCTGTGCTATAGGTTGTATTGCTTTAATTGTACTTATAATTTTTTGCCTTATTTTAGGAATATCTTCGTTTGTTGGTAATTCTGATAATTTGACAAGGGGTAGTTCGTCTGTCTTAGCTAAAGAGCTAGAATTGACAGCTGAACAGGAAGAAGTAATGTTACAGGTTTTTGCAAACTGTGGAATTGGTGAAATTACATCTGCAAAATTGTTTCAAAAGGGGGAAACTCAATCCTCTTATTATTTAGCTGATGATGAAGTAAATAATATTGTGGTATGGGTTAGCAATAGTGAAAAAGCGGTTAATGAAATATATTATAATGATAATGATATATACCTTAACGGTGCAGTCGTATCACAGATTACTAACTATTATGTTAAGTCAAAAGATAAAAGTAATTACCGAGTAACGTCACAAATGACTATTGAAAAATTATTAAATTACCCTGATACTGCTAAATTCCCAGCTATCAGTGGTTGGAAATTTGGTATTGACAATGGTATTGTTATTGTACAGTCCTCAGTGACAGCTAAAAATGCTTTTGGGATGGAATCGACATCTGAATTCCAAATAAAGTATAGCGGTAACAATATAGTGTCATTGATTTTTGATGGTGTAGAATACATAAAATAATTCCAAGAGCAATCTTTTGATTGCTCTTTTATAATGGAAAAAACATTTTACAAAATACAACAAATATTGTATAATATTTGTAAGCAAGAGGGAATGACAGGCGGTTGTTCCTCCCCAATCTGAAAAGAGAGGGGGTGTTTATTATGAATGATACTCAAATAACGTTATTACTGTTGTTACTCATCATAATATACATAAAAAAATAACCGCCCCATCCTCGCAAGATAAGCGGTTATTTTAATATAGCTTGTAATGTGAGGGGCAACCGTTCGGTTGCTCCCTCTTGTGATTTAATAATAACATAAATATTTTTTATTGTCAAGCACTCGAAAGGGTGCTTTTTTAGTGCAAGTAATTAAGGAGGCGGCTATATGAGAAGATTGTTAAAAACATTATATTTAGAAAACGGTGAATTGTATGCAACAATAGGCGGTAATCGTATTTTATTTGCTAACTGTGAGCCTAAGGTTGAAATTTATGAGGATATACATAACATAAAAACCATAGGAATAAACGGTTATAAGGTTAAAACAAGAAAGTTTACTATTGTTTTATGCAACGAAATAGAGTCTAGCAGAAATGTAGATGTTGAATTGCTTAACAGGATTACAGAGTTTAACCTGTTGGCTGATATTCAAAGAAAAGACGGAGTATTTGAAAGATTAACCTTTGATAGTCTGATACCTGAGGAATTAGATCTTAACGGTGAATGGAGCTTTGAAGTTTCTCAATATTCAGACATTACAAGGAAACTTTTAAATATTTAAGCAGCACTCTGGAAAGAGTGTTTTTTTTGTATAAGAAAGAAGGTGATTAAATATGGCTATGCAGCCTTATATGATGTTAATAGGAAATGCTATTGTACCTGTCACACCTGAAAAAATAACAACTAAATACAAGGGCAAGAATAAGACAGTTGAACTTGTTGACGGAAGTATAATTAACAAGCTAAATCCACCGGGGCTTGCAACATACAAGTTTACTTTGTTGCTGCCTAAAAACACAAACTTACCTTTCGCAAACAAACTGACCAATCCTAATGATTTAAACGGTGAAAAGGTTGAGCACTTAACACAAGATCACTATTTAAGGTATTTTTATGATATATTCAGAAATAACAAGGTTGTTTTGTTTACCATATGGAGAACTGCTATAGGTGGCAGAAGGGACATGGGAACGGAGGAAGGTATTGACGTATCGGGAAACGGTATTATAACAAGCAAAAATGTAACCATTGAAAGCTACAGTGTTGAGGAAAATGCCGAAAACGGTTTAGATATGGAGCTTGATATTGAACTGCAGGAATATATAAGCTATGGTACGCAGAAGTTTAAGTTTGTAGAAGATACTGAAACCGGTACGAAAACCGCAGCAACGGAAGCCACAAGAAAAACTGATAATAAGGAAGTTCCTGCTACATATACGGTTAAAAAGGGGGATAATCTTTCACTTATATGCAAGAAGGAATTAGGAGATGTCAACAAATGGAAGGATATAGCTAAACTTAATAATCTTGAAAATGCTAATAAGATTTATCCCGGACAGGTACTTAAATTAAAGTAAGGGGGTGTATATATGGCAAAAAGAAGTGACGTAACAAAGGCAGCTAAGGAAGAGTTAAGCTATCATATAAAAGGCAGACCGAATAAATACACCAAATGGTATGGTTCAACTGATGAATGGTGTGCAATGTTTGTAAGCTATGTAATGAATAAAGCAGGGGTGCCGACTTCAATAGTGCCTAAGACTGCCGCTGTTCAGGAGTTATATGACTTCGCTAAAAAGAACAGAAGATTTAAAGCCAAGGGCAGTGGATATAAGCCTAAGGGCGGAGATATAATGATACAAAAAAGCAATGGCGCAAGTCATACAGGTATTGTTATATCGTCTGATGATAATACATTCAAAACCATAGAGGGTAATAGCGGTGATGCAGTAAGACAATGTTCCTATACTTTATCATCATCAAGCCTGACAGGCTTTTTTGTCCCTGATTATTCAGATAAGGGTAGCGGTTTTTCAGATGATGATGATAGCACAGCCAATGAAAAGGTAGAGTTATGCTCAACAAGTATTGTAAGTACTGTTAATGTTGGCTCGAAGATAGAACGAAGGGCATATATCAATCATATTAACAGTACAGGAGTATGTAAATATGAACTGCATATCATTAATAACGGTACTGATTACGTTCCTATTGTTTTAGATGAAGTTGTGTGGACAACCGAATGGGCAGACACTCCCGGAAAACTGGACTTTACCATATTAAAAGACAGCAATATCAATATTACAGAAGGTAATGTAGTTATATTTAAAATGGGTAATTACAATGTATTTTATGGCTATCTGTTTGAAAAGAGTAAGAGCAAAGACGGAGAAATTAAATGTACTGCTTATGACCAGTTAAGGTATTTCAAAAATCAAGATACATATTGCTATAAGAACTGGACTTATACAGATTTATTACAGGTTATAGCAAAGGATTACGGTCTGATTTTTAGCAGGAGTATTGCAGATACAAAATATAAGATACCTGTAAGAGTAGAAGATAACGAAAGCTTATTTAATATGTTACAGTACGCAAGAAGAGAAACCTTGTACGCAACAGGCAAGCTGTATATTTTATATGATGATTTCGGAACTCTTACAATAAGAGCTGTTGAGGACTTAATAACTGATTATCTGCTGACGGAGCAAGGTTTTGAAGATTTTGATTATAAGACTTCTATTGACAATGATACATATAACAGAATACAGATTTACAAGGATAATGACGATACCGGTAACAGAGCTAAGTATATTTATGAAAATGGTGACACCATAAATGCATGGGGTATACTTCAAAAGACTATAAAAGCAGAGGAAGGAGAAAATCCTGAACTTTACGGAAAGAAAATCCTTGAAATGTATAATCAGAAAAGTATATCCTTAACTGTTAAAGGCTGTTTTGGCGATGTAAGACTGAGAGGGGGTGCAAGTCTTTTTGTAAGTCTTAATGTAGGTGATGTTATATATGATAAGGCTTTGTTTTTTATAACTAAGGCTACACACAGCTTTGGCAAAAGCTATACTTGCGATTTGGAAATAGCAGGACAGAAAAATTTTGTAGGTGAGGTGTAAAAATGTTTAATGAAGATGATTTATATTCAGCTATAAAGAAAATAGCTGTAGATACTGTAAGCAGTACTAAGCCATGTACATGGTGCTATGGTAATGTTAAGAGTGTAAATCCTCTTAAAATATCTCTCAATGATAAGCTTGAAATTGACGAGGATTTTATTGAATTTGGCAGCAGAAATATTGAAAGCATTGAAATTGGCAACAAGTTGATACTTTTGCAAAAGGCAGGGGGTCAGCTTTTTTTGTGTCTTGATGTCGTGAAAGGCGGTGATTAATATGCTTCCGTCTGAAAGCGGTGTACAGGTAATAAGCTATTTTGATGTACAGGAGCAGCCAAGTAAAACATATTACCTTGACAGAGCAAACAAAAGAATAATAGGTACGGTAACAGATTACCTAAAGGCAGTTGAACAAGCCGTATATCTTATACTGTCAACAGAAAGATATGACTATGCAATGTACTCATGGGATTATGGTATTGAGCTAAAGGATTTATTCGGACAAATTAAGGAAGTTGTTATACCTAATTTGATAAACAGAATTACCGAGGCTCTTATGAGGGACGATAGAATAAATGAAGTTAATAATTTTAAGTACAGAATTGACAAGTCAAAATATTTTATCAGTTTTACTGTTGTAACTAAATATGGAAATGTTGAATTAAAGGAGGTGGAATTTGATGTTTGAAAGTATGACTTATGAAAACATATTAGAAAGTCTTTTAAAGAAGGTTCCTTCTGATGTAGATAAAAGAGAGGGCAGTATTATTTTTGATGCACTTTCTCCTGTTGCACTGGAAATAGCTCAGATGTATATAAGTGCTGATATTATGATTCAGAATGCTTTTGCTGATACTGCTGAAAGGGAGTATCTAATATTAAGGGCTAAAGAAATCGGGCTTACTCCCCACGAGGCTGCTAAAGCAGTTTTAAAGATGGAAGCAGTCTACAGTGGAGCTGATGAAAATATTTGCATAGGTGACAAATTCAGCTTAAACGGTTTGAACTATGTTGTTATTGAGCAGATTACTGATGAAAATAATAATGCAGTTTTCGGTCAATGGAAAGTGGAATGCGAAACGGAGGGTACTGTGGGTAATACTCAGTTTGGGGACCTTCTTCCATTGCAGACTGTAAAGGACCTTGTTAAAGCAACTCTTACAGAAGTACTTATACCAGGTGAGGATACAGAGGACACAGAAGTATTCAGGAAGAGATATTTTGATACCGTAAATAATGATGCCTTTGGAGGAAACAGAGCCGATTATAAAAAGTGGCTTAATGAATTTGATGGTGTTGGTATGGTAAAGCTTGTGAGGGCACCTGAAAGCGGCGGTACTGTAGGTGTAATTATAACCGACAGTGAAAACAATGTACCTTCTGATGAATTATTGAGTAATGTTAAAGAAAAGCTTGATCCGGTAGAGTATGAGGGGTTAGGTGCAGGTATTGCACCTGTGGGACATGTTGTTGATGTTAAAGGTGTTGACAGTGTACAGCTTAGTATAAGCGTTACATGGCAGCTTTTAAAGGGCTCTGATGAAGATGATGTATATACCAAAGGCTCTGAAATAATAAAGAAGTATCTTTCTGAGATCAATGAAAAATGGGAGGATACGGAAAGCCTTACGGTTAATGCTTTTCAGCTTATGGCTAAATTGAGTGAGCTTAATGAAATAGTTGATATAACGGAGCTTACCATTAATGGCGGAAGGTCCGTTACATTGAACAGCAATGAAATATTTGATTTTAATTACATTGTATTTAACGGAGGTAGTTACTGATGAAATTAATTGATTATTTACCTCAGGTATTAAAAGAAATATATGAATTTAAGGTATTGTCTGATGTGGGAGATAATGAGCTTATTAAGCTTAAAGAAAACATTGACAGTATTTTTTGTGAAATGTTTTTATGCACTGCTGAAAATGAAGGATTGTCAAGACTTGAAGAAATATTAAATCTAAAATCCAACATCAATGACAGTGTTGATTTCAGAAGATTTCAGATACTTACCAAACTGAATGGCGGTAACAGAAACCTTATGAAGCGTATTGAGGTTCTTGTAGGAGAGGATTTTAATGTTGACTATTACTGGAGGGAGTACAGATTAGTTGTTAAACTGCCTCTTAAAAATAAAAAATACCTTGATGCAGTGAGAGATATGCTTGACAATACGGTCCCATTGAACTTAATTATAGAGGCAGTACTTAAATACAACACCTATGGAATGTTAAAGGATAAAAATTTGACCTACGGTGATTTAAAGGGAAAAAGCTATAAGCAGCTTAGAGAGGAGGAATTGTAGTGGCTAAAACAGGCGATTATGGTATTAAATATATTGAAAATGATGACAGTGTAGATATTGTAACGGATATGAACGGAAATTTTGAGGCGGTATCCTATGAGCTTGATAATCTGAATGACAAAATAGGTGATTGTGCATCAGCTCAGCATAATCACAATTTAAGCAGCAGTGATATAACAGGTGTTTTGCCTGTTAATAAGGGTGGTACAGGTGCAAATAACCTGAAACAGCTCAAGAAAAACTTAGGCATACAGAAGCATTGCTATATTGCGGCAGCAGGAAACAGTGACAGCAATTTAAAGGATTATGCCGACTTTATAATTGAAGGTGAGAAAGACTTTCAAAATGTAATAGACAGTGTTCCATCAGGTTCGGTTATAAGATTCCTTGCCGGTAATTATTATCTATATTCAAGTTCCCTTAAAATAGGCAAGCAATTAATATTTGAAGGCAGCGGACATCAGACTGTTATACATGCCAATGCATTAAATAATCAACCGGTATTTAAATTGGGTACAGATGACATTGAAAAGCCTACATCTAATATAACCATAAGAGATATTTACATAAGTCACAGGGATACAGGCTATGACGGTGCACGAAATTTAATAGAAGCAGGCAATATTAATGGTTTGTATATTTATAGAGTCGGATTTAACTTTAATATAACAAATAGAGTAATGCAGGGCTCATCAATTATAAAGTGTTCAGGATATATGAGGAATGTACATATTCATGATTGTGTAATTAACAGCAATATACCTGATAACAGTAAGGAAAGATATTGTTTTAATTTTAAGGATATTGATGCAACCAAGAAAGCCGAGTTCTGTGCATATATAAGCAATACAAGCTATTTAAATAATACTGAGTTTTCGGTGAATTTATTGGATACGGATATGAAAAACAAAATTGCTTTAACAGGTATTTTAGGTGGTTATAAATTGTATGTCAATAAACAGGAGGTAGCACAATGACAGTATTAACATTTAATATAACAGGAAACAACTTACGAAGAACAGATACAAATAAAGTAGTATCCGTAAGCAGGAATAATGTAACTGCAAAATTTGAGTTTAACTCAGAATGGGAGAATGTTACTCCTCTCATAGCTCAGTTTTCAAACAATGGTGCTTATTATGATACCTTTATTGAGAACGGAGAATGTACCGTACCATGGGAGGTACTTGAAAATGAGGGTACATTAACGGTTGCGGTTTCAGGAGGTGATTTAATTACAACTAATTCTATAAAGATAAATGTATACGGTACAGGTCTTGTGGGAGGTTTGACACCGACAACGGCAAGTCCGGGAGTGTATTCGGAGGTTTCAAAACTGGTAAATGAAATTAATGCTGATTACAGTAATATGAAGTTCATTATGGATACATATGAAGATACGGTAAACAGTTCAATAACAGATATATCGGAATATGCGGCAAACGCTCATGAAAGCGAAGTAAATGCAGCAAGTTCAGCTCAGGAGGCAAAAACAGCAGCGGAAGCCTTTATAACCGATACAACTCTTAGTCTTGAGGGCAGACCTGCTGATGCAATGACTGTAGGAGGTGCCATTGCAGATTTGAAAAACGGTTCATCTATTGAGGATAATGCAATATTGCCTACAGCAATAAAACCCTGTAACTTTAAATTGTATAGAGCTGACGATAAAACAGAATACGGACAAAATATGTCAGGAAGTTGGGCTACAGGTACAAGAAAGGTTATTACGGCAAATAATCCTTTAAAGGACTATACTGATGCATATGTATATATTAAACTGAAAATGAAACATAACTATAACAGAAACATTACACTGTCACCTACAGTTGCATCAAACGGAACTAATGCCGCTGTAGGCACAATAACAGTAAAGGAAAAAGGTTATGCTCCCGTAAGTGATGATTATACTGAAACGGAAATAATCTTTTATATAAACGGTATGCCGTTAAGCAGTACAAAAAATATAATTATAGACCGTGGTGCATCTGAGGCAATAACATATGAATTGGAGGTATTGAAAATAACTGTAATTCCACTTGCTGAAAACGAAGTACCCGATACTGACAAAATGGAGGCTTTTAGAGAGTTTTACTCAGACAGTGGCTATATAATTATACCTGAGGTACCGGACTATTATTATAAGGAAAAGCTTAACGATTATTTGGGATTTAAGGATAATGAAAGCTATAAGGCAGCTACGGATTTAATAATAAAGGAATATATAAGCAATAACTTAGCTGATGATATGGAAAATGCCAAAGACACAAAGATATGCAGTGTTGGTGTTGTAGGTGACAGTATGAGTGAATCAATTACACCGGAGCTTAATGACATCTTATCACAGCATAACTGCAGTGTGACGGGTTACGGTGTAGGAGGAGAAACCGCCATTACTATATCAGCAAGGATGGGTTCAATACCTATTGTGGCGGAGCCTTTTACATTAAAGGCTGATGGAACAAGAACCAATATAAGTATATCTGCTGCTGACGGAAGAAGTATAGGTTTAGGAATTGTAACATGGGGGTATATGAACGGAAAGCTAAATCCTGTAAATCCTATAGGAGAAAATGAAAATGTAAAGTGCATTATTGAGTATGATACTGATAACAGCACTTATACAATAAGAAAATCAAGTCCTGAGGGTGAGGATATTGTATTTGAAAGACCTACAGCCATTCTTGCGGAAAGACGAACAACATTCTTTAAGCATGAAGTGCTTGTATTTTGGTTAGGTACAAACGGCGGTTATGAGGATCTTGAAGAACTTGCGGACCAGATACAGAAAATGGCTGATTACTGTGGTACGGATAAGTTTATTGTACTTAATATGTGGTTAAGCGGTATGGGTGACGGTGCTGTATATAACAAGAGATTTGGAAGAAGATTTCTTGATATTAAAAAGTACTGCTCTGAATATGGATATATTGATGCAGGATACAGTTATGAGGATTTAACGGACAGTGATAAAACAAGAGTAGAAGGAGGCAATGTTCCGTCAGTGCTCTATAGGGACAGTACACACCCTAATCCTGTATGTGATGTTATTATAGCAAAACAGATATATATAAGAGGCAAGGAATTAGGTTATTGGAAATAAGGAGGGAAAAATATGGAAATTAATATTATTAACAAGGTAAATTTAATCGGAGGTGCTATCGTTACAGTATTAGCAGCTTTATTCGGTCAATACTGGTTTTTGTTTGCAGGGCTTATTGTATTTAATGTGGTGGATTGGCTTACAGGGTGGTACTATGCAAGAATAAACAAGATTGAAAGTTCAAAAACAGGTGCCAAAGGTATTGTAAAAAAGGTAGGATATTGGGTTGTAATAGGTATTGCTTTTTACATATCAATTACCTTTTCAAAAATGGGTGAATTAATAGGCATCAATCTTGATTTTACAATAGGTATAGGTTGGTTTGTGCTTGCAAACTATCTTGTAAATGAATTGAGAAGTATACTTGAAAATGCGGTAAAGCTTGGGTGGAATGCTCCGAATTTCTTAGTAAGGGGACTGGAAATAGCAGATAAGGCTATTGAGGATATAACACATATTAAGGACGGTGAGTAAATGAGTAGAGATATAACAATGTGCCACCCTCAGCTACAGGAGCTTGCTAATAAATTAATTGCAGAGTGTAAGAAGCAGG
>ENA-UOJJ01002119-UOJJ01002119.1-human-gut-metagenome-genome-assembly--contig:-CS66-NODE-2119-length-26229-cov-10.829831_pt1 | contig 26229 bp, 25 predicted proteins | sample MGYA00242343_ERZ723890 | MGnify/ENA metagenome assembly ERZ723890
TCCGGTTTCTCCGGAACCGGAAACGTATCCAGGGGGGACAGCGTCCCCCCTGGAATCACTCAGCCGAGCCACACTTCCTCATGCTCGCCCTTGCGCGGCCGCGCGAGCAGCATCCTGATGCCATCCTTTGCGGACAGGCCGCCGTACAGCACGCCGTACATCGCCTCGGTGATCGGCATGGAAACGCCCTGCTGCTGCGCAAGATGGTAGCCGGCCTCGGTCGCGTAGTAGCCCTCGACCGTTGCGCCGACCTCCTTCATAGCTTCCTCGACGGTCGCACCCCTGCCGATCAGGATACCGGCGCGGCGGTTGCGCGAGTGCATCGAGCAGCAGGTAACGATCAGGTCGCCCACGCCCGACAGACCGGCGAAGGTCTCCTGCTTCGCGCCGAGCTTGATGCCCAGACGGGCGATCTCGGTCAGACCGCGCGTCATAAACGCCGCCTTGGAGTTGTCGCCCAGACCCAGACCGTCCGAAATGCCGGCGCCGAGCGCAATGATGTTCTTGAACGCGCCGCCGAGCTCGCATCCGATGATGTCGGACGAGGTGTAAACGCGGAAATTCGTGTCGTTCATGAACGCTTCCTGCGTCAGCTCCGCCGCCGTGCGGCTCTCAGACGCCGCAACGATCGCGGTCGGGATGCCGCGCGCGACCTCCTCCGCGTGCGTCGGACCGGTCAGCGCAACGACCGGATTCCTGCCGTTCACGGCGCGCGTGATGGTCTCGGAAAAGCGGCAGTAGCCGTGCTTGCTGTCCAGACCCTTGCCGACGTTTACGAGTACGGTCTCCGGCTTTACGATGCCCGCGAGCTTCTCCGCCGTGGACGCGACCGCGAACGACGGAACCGCAAGCACAACAAGCTCCGCATCCGCTGCGCCCGACATATCGGTCGTGATCTCGATGCCGTCCGGGATGACAACGCCCGGAAGCAGCTTTTCATTGCAGCGTTCGCGGTGCAGCAGGTCGCATTCCGCCTGCTGATAGGTCCACGAGGTCACCTGATGGCCGTTCTGATGCAGCAGCATCGCCAGCGCGATGCCCCAGCCGCCGGTGCCCAGTACAAAAACCTTCATTTTGCAGTCTCCTCTCAGTCAGACATGGTTTTCTTGCTCTTGAAGGAAAATTTGTTTTCCTTTCCGCGGATGATGCGTCCGATATTCGAGCGGTGCATGAATACGACGACCGCCGCCATGCCGAGCGCCATCGCGGTCAGCACCGGGTCGCGATAGAATACCCAGGTAGTGATGGGAAAGCTGACCGCGCCCAGGATCGAGCCGAGCGAGATCCATTTGGTCACGATGACCGACAGCAGGAACAGCACAAAGGCGATGCCGAATACGCGCCAGTCGAAAAACGCGAGCATGACCGCACCGACGAGCACGCCCTTGCCGCCCTTGAAGCCGAAGTACAGCGGGAACATATGGCCGAGGATGACGAAGATGCCTGCCGTCAGCTTGCCGACCGGACCGGCGAGCACCATGCCGATCGAGACCGCCGCCGCGCCCTTGGCGATGTCGCCGAGAAGCACGAGCAGCGTCTTTTTCGCGCCCATGGTGCGATATGCGTTGGTCAGACCCGCATTTCCGCTTCCGTAGTTTCTGATATCCTTACCGAGTGTCAGCTTGCTGACGATGATCGCAAAGCTCAGCGAGCCGAGCAGATACGCGCAGACCGCAATGATCGCAAAATGCGTAAGTGTCATGACGTTTTTCCCCCAGAATTCATTTTTTCGGTCAGCGCACGGTTATTCCTTGTCGCCGCGCTCGCGCACGACCATGCGCACCGGCGTGCCGGTCAGGCCGAATACCTCACGGATCTGGTTTTCCAGATAGCGCTGGTACGAGAAGTGGAACAGGCGTGCGTCGTTGCAGAAGCAGACGAAGGTCGGCGGACAGGTGGAGGCCTGCGTCATGTAGAAGATGCGCAGGCGGCGGCCCTTGTCGGTAGGCGGCTGTACGCGCGCCGTCGCCTCGGCCAGAATGGCGTTCAGGCGGCCGGTCGGGATGCGCATATGGTTCTGCTCGTAGACCTCATGGATGAGCGCGAACAGCTTGTCCACGCGCTGACCGGTCTGCGCGGAGATGAACAGCACGGGCGCATACGGCATGTAGGCCAGACCCTCGCGCACGCGGAGCGTATACTCCTTCATGGTGGAGCCGTCCTTCTCGACCAGATCCCATTTGTTGACGACGATGATGCACGCCTTGCCGGCATTGTGCGCCTCACCTGCGACCTTGGTGTCCTGCTCGGTGACGCCCTCGGTCGCGTCGATCATGATGACGCAGACGTCCGCACGCTCGACCGCGAGCAGTGAACGCATAACCGAGAACTTCTCGATCTTCTCGTCTACCTTGCTCTTTTTGCGGATGCCGGCGGTGTCGATGAAGGTGAATTTGCCGTGCGCATTGTCTACGGCAGCATCAACGCTGTCGCGCGTCGTGCCGGCAACGTTCGAGACGATGACGCGCTCCTCGCCCAGCACGCGGTTGAGCAGGCTGGACTTGCCGACGTTCGGCTTGCCGATCAGAGCAACGCGGATGCGCTCGTCGTCCTCTTCCTCCTCGTCTGCCGCCGGGAAATGCTCGTAAGCCGCATCGAGCAGCTCGCCCACGCCGTAGCCGTGCAGAGCGGAGATGCCGAACGGCTCGCCCAGACCGAGGTTGTAGAACTCATAAAACTCCGCCGGAGGATCGCCCGGCTTGTCGCATTTGTTGACCGCGAGCACGATCGGCTTGCCCGAGCGCAGCAGCATGGACGCTACGTCCTGATCGGCTGCGGTGACGCCGGTGCGCAGGTCGGTGATGAGGATGATGACATCCGCATGCGAGATCGCGGTCTCCGCCTGAAGGCGCATGAACTGCAGGATCTCGTTGTCGTTGGACGGCTCGATGCCGCCGGTGTCGATCACGGTGAAGTCACGGCCGCGCCAGTCGCTGTCCGCATACAGGCGGTCGCGCGTTACGCCCGGCGTGTCCTCGACAATGGACAGACGCTTGCCTGCCAGACGGTTGAAGAGCTGCGATTTGCCGACATTCGGACGGCCGACGATCGCAACGATAGGTTTTGCCATAGGTTTCCCCTCCCTCAAGGTCAGTTTAAGTCATTTGCAGAAAAATTGCAATCAAATCTGTGTTAATTCTGCGTTGTGCGCGCAGGAATTTTTCAAAAAAAATGAGGAAAGCGTGCGCCTTCCCCATTCTTTTTGTTCTGTTTGAGCCTTACGCTTCCTTAACGGCGACAACCTCACGGCCATTGTAATAGCCGCAAGCCTTGCACATTCTGTGCGCCAGCTTCATCTCGCCGCACTTCGGGCACTTGCTCATGCCGGGCAGGTCCAGCTTCCAGTGGGAGTTACGACGCTTATCGCGACGGGCCTTAGAAATTTTTCTCTTAGGTACTGCCATGGTGGATACACCTCCTACTCAAATCTTGTTAAAATAAAATGAAAACAATAATCAGTTGCCCTTGTCGTTATCGAGCAGGGCGCGCAGCGCGGCAAAACGAGGATCGATCTGCCTGCTCTCGCAGTCGCATTCGGTCACGTTACGGTCTGCGCCGCAGTGCGGACAGAGGCCTTTGCAGTCCTCTTTGCACAGATAAGTCATCTGTACCTGCAGGATCAATGCCGGCACAAGTACGTCCGCAGGATCCACGCTGTCGCCGGTCAGCACGAAAAGATCATCCTCTTCCTCCGCCTCAGGGTCGTCGGACAGGATCATGTCAGCTTCCGCTTCGAGCGGAATATCGAGCGGTTTCAGACAGCGGGCGCACTCGGTGGAGTACACGGTTCTAATGCTGCCCTTCAGGCGTAACACGCCGCTCTCATTCGATACCTCGCCTTCCACATAGACGGGACTCTGAAAAGGATTTCTGCCGTACATCTTCTCATCCTTCAGGTCGATGACCTCGGAAAACGGAAGAACGGCATGCTGCAGCGCATTCAGCTTTTTTAACTCAATCTTCATGTCAACCTCACATGGTACTAAAACAGTATACTACAATCAATCGTTCTTTGTCAACTGATTTTTACGGCAAAAGCGTATTTTATTGTTTTGCCGCCGCACTTCCCTTTCTGCGCAAAATACGTTATACTATATAAACATACGATAAACGGTAACACACGCCAGAAAAGGGACTTTACTTTGAGAGAATATTATATCACAAAAAACGACAGCGGGCAACGCCTGAATAAATTTTTAGAGAAAGCCGTGCCGCGCCTGTCGGGCGGCATGATGCACAAATACCTGCGCCTCAAGCGCATCAAGCTCAACGGCAAACGCACCGAGGCTGCCTGCCGCCTCGCCGAGGGCGACAGGGTGCAGCTCTACATCAACGACGAATACTTTGAACAGGTGCGCGAGGAGGAGGCGTTCCGCCGCATCAAAACGCCGCGCCTGACCGTGGTCTACGAGGACGAGAACATCCTGCTCGCGGACAAGGCGCCGGGCATGGTCGTGCACGCGGACGAAAAGGGCGACAGCGACACGCTCATCGCCCACATCCAGGCTTATCTCTACCAGTCGGGCGCATGGAATCCGGACGACGCGGCGTCGTTCGCCCCGGCTCTGTGCAACCGCATCGACCGCAACACCGGCGGCATCGTCATCGCGGCAAAGACCGCCGAGGCGCTGCGCATCCTGAACGACAAGATCAAGGAGCACGAGCTGAAGAAGAAATATCTGTGCGTTGTGCTCGGCCGCCCCAGTCCGCCGAAGGGCCGCATCGAGAATTTCCTGCGGCGCGACGAAAAGCGCAAGCAGGTCACGCTGCATGACAGGCCGGTCCCGGGCGCCAAGACCGCAAAGACCCTCTACCGCACGCTCGCCTCCACGAAGGAGCTCTCGCTCGTCGAGTGCGTCCTGCTCACCGGCCGCACCCATCAGATCCGCGCCCATATGGCCTCGATCGGCTGTCCGCTGCTCGGCGACGGCAAGTACGGCCGCGGCGACCGCAACCGCGCCTGCGGCGAGACCGGTCAGCTGCTCTATTCGTATGAGCTGACCTTCGCCTTCGAGAGCGACGCCGGCGCGCTCCAGTACCTCGACGGCAGGACCTTCCGCGTCAGGCGCATCGACTTCGTTCAGAAGTATTTCCCGGATTTCCGCTTCTGAGCACGCCCGTTTTCCACATATAAAAGAACCTCCGACACGCCGTTTTCCGGTGCATCGGAGGTTTTCTTTTAGGTGAATTCTGCCGGAGAATACGTGCCGTCCTTGATCTCCTGCGCGACCTTGTCGCTCAGGCCGTTGTAGACGACGCCCGGTTCGAGCGTAATGCCGTGGATCGCGGCCAGCTGAGACACCGTGACGAAGGCGTAGGTCTTGTCCGTGCGCTTCTGCAGCTCGTCGATCGCGTCGAGCGCACCCTGCACCGAGGTCGGGTACAGATCGTGCATCAGCACAACGTCGCCGTCGCCTGCCTGCTCAACGATGACCTGCTTGACATGCGCCGCATCGCGGTATTTCCAGTCCTGGGTGTCCACGCTCCAGTTGATGATCGGCAGGCCCGCCTCCTTGGCGACCGCCTTGACCGTATCGTTGACGCCGCCGCCGACCGGGCGGAGCAGCGTCGGCAGACTGCCGGTCTTTTCCTTGATAAGTTCGCTGTTGGAGTTGATCTGCACATCGACTTCCTCGCGGCTGAGGCCGGTCAGGCGTGAATCCGGATGGTTCATCGTGTGGTTCGCGATCTCGCTGCCCTCTTCGAGCTGACGCGGCATACACGCACTGTACTCCTTGATGCGGTAGCCGCACTCAAAGAACGTCGCCTTCGCGCCGCGCTCCTTGAGTCCATCGAGCAGATAGTTGGTCAGGCCGTCCGGATAGCTGTCCATCTTGCCGGTCGGGCCGTCGTCGAAGGTCAGCGCGATATAAACGTCCGCCTCCGGAATATCGCCGTCCACCGCGTCGCTCAGACTGCTGCGCAGCGAGTCGAGATAGGTTTTCTGGCTGTCCAGACCGTCGAGCGAGAGCGTCGTGAATGCGAACGCACCGTCGCCGAGATCGGTATAGTTTCTGCCGATGATCTGCGCAAGCGCCGGAGCGGAGATATAAAACCGGTCCTTTTCCTCGTCGAGCCAGACTGTGAAGTCATCGCCCTTGACGTGCTTGCCGTCGATCTTGAACTTTCCGTTCGTCGTGACCGTGGTTTCGGTATCATTATATTTTACCGTCCAGGTCTTTTTACCGTCGAACTCCGCCGTGCCGCCGAGCGCGGTCATCGCCGCCTTCAGCGGAACGTATTTCGTGCCGTTCTGCTCCATGACGCCCTCACCCAGCTTTTCGCCGTCAGAGGCCATGGTCCTGGTCTCGCCGGAAACGAGCGCCTTGTCCGAGTCGGTGCGCATCAGGATGCTGTCTCCCGTGATCTGCTTCTCGGACGGGCCGAGAACCTTCGTTACGTCATCCGTGATCTGCTTGATCGCGTCCTCGGTCAGCTCGTCGTCCTTCTGCGAGATGATGAGCAGATCGCCCTGCTCCTCGGCGGTTTCGGCGGTCTTCCACGAGAACGCCGCACAGAAATCCTTCGCCGGGATGAAAACGACGCCGTCCTTCACCGAAGGCGCGGCCGCCATGTTCCTGCTCTCCTCGCCCATCTGAACCTTGGTGCTCGAGGCCTTGATCTCAGCGGTCTGCTTGTTCCAGACTGCCGTGCCGCTCTTCGTGCTTTCGTCCCAGGTCAGATCGATCTGAAGCTCATCGCACAGAGACTGGAGCGGCGCGAACAGGTTGCCGCTCTGATCGCGGTAAGGCGCCGCCTCAAGGTCGAACGTCTTTCCGTCGCAGTAGCCCAGCTTGTTGTCCACCTGATAGACGATCTCGTGCGTGCCGGTCCTGCCGATCACGGCGCTGACCGCTGTCGTCACCAGCTTGACCGCGAGCACGATGAGCGCGATCAGGAGCACGATCACCAGTGCCAGCACGCCGTAGTGGCTCTTGCGTTTTCGACGGCGGCGGCGAGGACGTGCATAGCTGTTCGCCGTACCATATGCCATTTTGAACTCTTCCCTTCCTGCCTTTTAAACCCCGGTAATGCTTTCTGTATTTTACGCGGGGTCGTCTGCTTTAGAATTGGTTTCCGCGGCAGACTGTCTGACGCCGCTTTTCGCGGCGACCGGCCTTTCCTTTGCTTATTATAGCATCAAAAAACAGGAATGAAGGTTACATTCCTGTTACTTTTTTTCAGGCAATACCGCATAACGGGACAAAAGCGATCTGCGAGCAAACAGCGCCGCAGCTTTCCCTGTGCGGTGTTGCCTTAGGTTACAGCTCCTCCCCTGCGCTCCAGTTGACGAGGTTCGGGTTTTTCTCCTGCTTTCGCTCGGACGGCGGCGTTACCTTGACGCCGAAAAAGTCGTACCACTGACCGCAGCGGTCGCACTGCCATGCCGTCGCCTCAGTCTCATCCATGATGTAGATCTCATATCCGCAGTCACAGGTTAAAATCGTCATGCTTTTTCTCCCTTCCTGTCCGTTATCTCTATTATACTACGCATCACAGCAAAAGTCTATTTTCTGCCGAAAAAACAATCTGTCTTCCTCTTTCTGCGAAACGTGCTATACTATAATAAAGAAATGCATGCCGATAAAAGGAGACCGAATATGAGCAGAACCAGACTGAATGATGACTTTGCGCGGCAGGTGCTTTCTGTCGTCGAGAAGATCCCCGCCGGCTCGGTCGCGACCTACGGACAGCTTGCGTGCATGATCGGGCGGCCGAAAAATGCGCGTCTGGTGGCGCGCGTGCTTTCACACGCAGAATACTACGGTCATTTCCCCTGTCACCGCGTTGTCAACCACGCCGGCCGCATCGCGCCGGGCTGGTCTGAGCAGGCTGACCTGCTCCGCGCGGAAGGCGCGGCCTTCAAGAATGAAACGCATGTCGATCTGCGTCAGTCGCTCTGGCTGCGCGCGGACTGAAAAAAAGCAGCAGAAAAGGTGCGTGTACGGGAACGCTCAGCGTTCGGTGCACGCACCTTTTTCAGCAGTCTTACAGGCCGCTCTGCATGGTCGTGCAGACGAGCGCCATGTCGCTGTTGTACTTGGTACGGATGGCAATATCCGTGTAGAGCAGCTCTTTTTCCGGCTTTTTCTTGTGCAGAAGATACTCATACAGCAGAAACGGCGGCCGGTAGCCCTGCTCGAACGCCTCCTGATCGAGCACGAAGCTCAGACTGTCCGACTGCAGAAGCTCCATATTCAGCTCGTTCAGGTCGAACGCCGCCACCTTCACGCGGCCCTTCAGGCCCTCCTCCTCGATCGCCTGACACACGCCCTTCTGACCGTTGGACGCAACATAGATCGCCGCAAGATCGGGATTTGCACGCAGTGCGTGCTGCGTGATCTCATGCGAATAGTCATCGCGATCAAAACACGGCTGAAACGCCAGCGTACTGATATTGAGCGTATTTTCCGCCTTTATGGCATCCAGAAAGCCGTTCAGGCGGTTGTTATGCGCAGTATTATTCAGATGACCGGCGAGCGGGAGCACCTTTCCGCCCTCGGGCAGCATCAGGCGGAGCAGGCACGCCGCCGTCTGACCGGCGCGGTAGTTGTCCATGCCGATAAAGCACAGGCGTTTGCTGCCCGGCGCGTCGGCATTTAAGGTAATGACCGGAATGCCCTGTGCGTGCAGTTCATCAATGCACTGCCGCACCTCCGGCGCGGTATCCGGGGAAAGCGCGATACCCTGCACGCCTGCCGAGACCAGCTCCTCTATATATTCGAGCATCAGCTCGGTGTCCAGACCCTGAAAATCGCGAAGAACGAGCTCGACGCCTGAGGCTGCAAGCTCCTCCGCTGCACGCTGCACGCCTGCACGCACGACCTGCATCGTCGGGGTTTCGGTGGACTGGAGAATCACGCCGAGCTTGAAATCCTGCTTGGAGCGCACGAGCGCCTGTCCGATCAAGTTGGGCTTATATCCGAGCTCAAGTGCGATTTTCTGAATTTTTTCCTTTACTTCCGGGTTGACACGGCCTCGATTGTGCAGCGCACGATCCACAGTGCCGCGCGATACTCCCGCGAGATCCGCAATCTGCTGAGCGGTGACCGCCATAATGTCTACCTCCTTTTGTTTATGTTTTATGTTTATAGTATATCATACTGCACGCAGCTTGCAATGCTTTTTTTGAAAAATGCACGCATTTTTATGAAATTGTTATTCTGTGCTCCTGCGTTTCCGCGCACGCATACTATTTTAATTGTATGCGTGCATTTTTGATGTATTTTAACGTTTTTCCGTCCCTTTTCTGCAAACATGCAGTCGGTCATTCTCCTTCTCTTTCAACCGTTTTAACATACTGCACAACGTCATCCCTATTCCTTTGGATATTTTCGCTATCACTTTGCACGCAAATGCACGCATCTTTTCGCTGTATTCCGATTTTTTTTACAAAAACCGCCCCTGTTTTTTGTGGCAATTCCTAAATATAAATTAAATGCACTTTTCCCTCTTGCAAATCCAAAATAAACGTGATAATCTATACCCATCAAAACAAATCCCCGCAAAAACAAGCTGCTCGGCGCAAGGGAGAACGCGCCGGAAAAGCTCAAGGGGATTGTTTTTAGAGGGACAGCGTTCACGAGAACGCAAAACATCAATGATATGGGGGTTATCCAAATGACATTCTTCTCCTCGCTCGCATGGACAGGCATATCGTTTGTACTGTTCACCGCCCTGGTCGCCATCATTTCCGCATGGAAAACGCGTGACGAACAGCTCGACACCGCCGAAGGGTACTTCCTCGCAGGACGCGGACTGCCCGGTGTGGTCATCGCAGGTTCTCTGCTCCTGACCAACCTTTCCGCAGAACAGCTCGTCGGTCTGAACGGCCAGAGCTGGAAAACCAACATGGGCCCGATCGCCTGGGAGGTCGGCTCGATGTTCACGCTGCTGGTTCTGGCGTACTACTTCCTTCCGAAATACCTCAAAATGGGCGCCATGACCATCCCGTCTCTGATGGAAGAGCGCTACGGCAGAGGCACCAAGACGATGTTCTCGGTCGTAATCGTCGTTATGTACTCCATCCTCAACCTGCCGGTCATCCTCTACTCGGGCGCCGTTGTTTTCGAGCAGATCTTTGACATCTCCGGCATCATGGGCACCAGCAAATTCGTCGCTGTCGCAATCCTCTGCGTTATCATCGGCATCATCGGCGGCTGCTACGCGATCTTCGGCGGTCTGAAGGCCGTTGCAGTTTCGGATACCATCAACGGCATCGGCCTGATCATCGGCGGTCTGATGATCCCGTTCCTCGGCTTCGCGGCTCTGTCCGCAGCAACCGGCGGTCACGGCATTCTCGACGGCGTAAAGTACATGATCGAGGCTGATCCGGCCAAGATGAACGCAATCAACGCATGGAACGCACCGGAGCCGGAGGTTCCGTGGCCGCTGATCATCACCGGTATGTTCTTCAACAACCTGTACTGGTGGTGCACCAACCAGTCCTTTGTCCAGCGTTCTCTCGCGGCAAAGAGCCTCAAGGAAGGCCAGAAGGGCGCTATTTTCTGCGGCTTCCTCAAGTGCCTCGGCCCTCTGTACCTCGTCATCCCGGGCATCATCGCATTCTATCTGCCGTCCATCCAGGAAAAGCTCGCAGCTGCCGGCTCCTCCGCGATCGACTTCGCTTATCCGGCGCTCATCTCTGAGATCGTTCCGAAGCCGGTCATGGGCTTCTTCGCAGCTGTCATGTTCGGCGCGATCCTGTCCTCGTTCAACTCGGTCCTGAACTCCGCGTCCACCATGTTCACCCTCGACCTGTACCGCTCTTCCATCAATCCGAAGGCTTCGGACACCAAGTGCGTCAAGGTCGGCAAGATCTACGGCACCATCGCAGGCTGCATCTCGATCGTCATCGCTCCGTTCATCATGAACGCAGGCGGCATCACCACCTTCCTCAACTCCATGAGCCAGTTTGTATCCCTGCCGGTACTGTGCACCATCCTCGGCATCTTCATGTTCAAGCGCATCCCGAAGTACATGCCCAAGGTCATCACCATCTTCCACGTCGTATGCTACGGTGCGTTCCTGCTCATCAAGCCCTGCTACCCGGGCAGCACGAACCCCATCCACTACCTGTACGCAATGGCTGTTCTGTTCCCGATCGAGCTGCTCATCATGTGGTATCTGAACAAGTATCACCCGGCTGAGGAGTACGAGATCCAGGACGTCGGCGCGGTCGATCTGACCCCGTGGAAGTACCGTCACGTTGTATCCATCATCGGTCTTATCCTTGCGGTTGCCATCTATATCTTCTTCTCTCCCCTCGGCATCGCAGCATAAACCATTTCTCTCTTTTTTCCCTATGCGGCGGCAGTGTGACACTTTTCCGTGCTTACACTGCCCGAACCGCAAAAATTTTTTTGAAATTTTTCGAAATTTCCCCTTGCGTTCTCGTGAACGCAGAGTTATAATCATCTCGTCAAATGAAAAGCGAAGTGCACGCAAGACTGCACGAGTGAAAAACCGGCATGCGTGCATTTAACGCAGACAGCTACGGTAAATCACAAAATTCCATTCACCATTTCATATTTACTTATCCAAGGAGGATCTTATCATGGAAAACCTGAACATTGCACTGATCGGCTGCGGTATGATCGGCCGCGAGCACATTGAGCGCATCCAGAACCGCATCCGCGGCGCGAAGATCGTTGCAGTATGCGACGTATTCGAGGAGGGCGCAAAGAAAGGCGCTGAGATCGCCGGCGCCGGCACCAAGATCTACACCGACTTCAACGAAGCAATCAACGATCCTGACGTAAACGCAGTTGTCGTTACCACCCCGGGTCAGTTCCACAAGGGTCCGGTTCTGGCAGCTATCAAGGCTGGCAAGCCGGTATTCTCCGAGAAGCCGCTGGCAAACACCGCTGCTGACGGCAAGGAGATCGTCGAGGCCGAGATGGCCGGCGGCAAGCACCTCGTTCAGGTCGGCTTCATGCGCCGCTACGACCGCGGCTACCGCCAGGTCAAGGAGCTGATCGACTCCGGCAAGTTCGGCGCACCGATGGTCATCAAGTGCACCCACCGTGCAGACGGCGTTGCTGACGACTACACCACCGCAATGGCTGTTACCGACACCGCAATCCACGAGATCGACGTTCTGCCGTGGCTCGTAAACGATGAGTGGGACGAGGTACAGTGCATCATGCCGAAGACCAATTCCAAGGTCAAGAACGCGCTGAAGGACCCGCAGATCATGATCATGAAGACCAAGGGCGGCATCATTAACATGCTCGAGGTTAACGTAAACTGCGGCTTCGGCTACGACATCAACTGTGAGGTCGTCTGCGAGAACGGCGTTGTAAACCTGCCGTGCCCGTCCTTCCCGACCGTTCGCTACGCTAACGAAGTTTCCACCAAGATCGAGGACAACTGGATCCTGCGCTTCATCGACTCCTACGACGTCGAGATCCAGGACTGGGTCGACCACGCACTCAAGGGCGAGACCGGCGGCTCCTCTGCATGGGACGGCTACGTTGCTTCCATCACCGCTGACGCGCTGGTCAAGTCCCAGACCTCCGGCGTTCCGGAGAAGGTCGTAACCGGCGGCACCCCGGATTTCTACAAGAAGTAAGACCATATCACCTGCGGAGCGGACAGCGATACCACTCCTGCCCGCTCTGCATATCACCTTGATTAAAGATAAGAAAGAATAAAGGAGTTTCCCATCATGAAAATCGGTTTTAACGAAGGCTGCAACCGTTTCTGCGAAAACCACTCCGTACTCGAAGACCTCGACCTGTGCGAGAAGTACGGCGTTGACTACATCGATATCCAGTCCGAGTGCCTCGACCGCGAGATCGCAGCAGGAAAGTACACCATCGACGATCTGGCCGCATGGTTCGCTGACCCGAAGCACCATCTGAAGATGCTTTCCTACAACGCTCTGATCTTCTTCAACATGAAGCAGACCCAGGAGGAAAAGGACGCCGTTATGGCAAAGCTCGATCAGATCATCGAGGACTGCAACAAGCTCCAGTGCAAGATGATCGTCGTCGTTCCGTCCATGGATCTCACTGTTCCGGCTACCCTCGACGAGATCAAGGCTGACGCTGTCGCTGTACTGAAGGAAATGGTCAAGAAGGTTGAGCCGCACGGCATCAAGCTCTCCATCGAGTTCTGCGGCTGCCCGACCATGTCCATCAACCGCTTCGAGGACGCTTACGCGATCGTCGAGGAGGTTAACTCTCCGCTCGTCGGCATCACCCTCGACCAGTATCATTTCCATGCAATGGCTTCTTCTTTCGAGGCTCTCGAGAAGGCCGACGGCAAGAAGATCTTCGTATGGCACCTGAACGGCATGGAGAATATGCCCTGCGGCGCAGCTTACAACAACGACGAGAAGCGTCTGTGGCCGGGCGAGCCGGGCGACTGCCTCGATCACAAGCGCTACGCTGATACCCTCAAGAAGATCGGCTTCGAGGGTGACGTCTGCACCATGGAGGTGTTCCGTCCGGACTACTACAAGCTATCCAACGAGGAGAACATCAAGACGGCTGCTGAGGCAACCCGCGCTCACGTTGCAAAGTACTGGGGCGAATAAGCCACGGCATTGCCGCACAAGAATTACCCTGTGTTTCCTTTCTGAAAATGTATAACAGAAAAGCGGCCGTTTGCGGCCGCTTTTCTGTGTTATCTGTTACTTTCTTGTCTTGTATCCACGCTGATACGGTTCCGGCCAGTCATACGGAACATCAAGCGCGCGCGCTGCGTTCATCACCCAGTAAGGTTCGCGCAGCAGTGCGCGGCCGAGCGCAACGAGGTCTGCACGCTCATTGCACAGGATCTCCTCCGCGTGATGCGGCTCCGTGATGAGGCCGACGGTGATGGTCGGGAGACCGGTCTGCTGCTTGAGATATTCCGCGATTTTGACCTGATAGCCGGGGAAAAGCGCCGGAGGAGGCGTCGGCACAACGCCGCCCGTGCTCACATCGAGCACATCGACATACGGCTTTACCAGCTCCACGATCTTCGCCATCTCGTCCGGGTGCATGCCGTCCGGCTCGTAGTCCTCGGCAGAGACGCGCAGCAGCACCGGCTTTTCCTGCGGCCAGACCTCATGCACCGCCTTGAGGACCTCGATGAGCAGGCGGCAGCGGTTTTCAGTCGGGCCGCCGCAGGCATCGGTTCGATGATTGGTGAGCGGCGAAAGGAATTCGCTGAGCAGATAGCCGTGCGCCGCATGGATCTCCACTGCATCAAAGCCTGCCTTCTCCGCACGCTCTGCCGCGTCGCGGAAGGCCTTTACAACGTTTTTGCAGTCGCTCTCGTCCATTTCATGCGGCGTTTTCGAGTTTTCATCGAACGGGATGGCGCTCGGCGCAAGAATGACCGGCTCATCCGCCTCACATTTTCGGCCTGCATGGTTGAGCTGAATCGCGACCTTCGCGCCGAGACGCCGGCATTCGGAAACGAGCGGCGTGAGCGCGTGCATCTGCTCGTCGTTCCACAGGCCGAGACAGTGGTCCGAGATACGGCCGTTCGGCATGACGCCGGTCGCCTCTATGATGATGAGTCCGACGCCGCCCACGGTGCGGGAAGTGTAGTGCGTAAAATGGAACGCATTCGGCATTCCGTTTTCCGCGCTGTACATGCACATCGGCGGCATGACCACACGGTTGCGCAGCGTCATGTCCTTTATCTGAAACGGAGAAAACAGCTTCATTTTTTCGTTGTCCTTTCATCGGCAGCTGCCGATCTTTTTCCTTATTATACAATAGAACAATTTCTGATACACGCTAAAAAGACCCGGAGACAAGCTCCGGGTCTTTGGTTTCTGTTCAGCTCAGACAGCTTACTTAGCCATGGATGCAACTTCTGCTGCGAAGTCGTCAACCTTCTTCTCGATGCCTTCGCCCTTCTCGAAACGAACGCACTTTACGAGCTTGATCTCGCCGCCCAGCTCCTTGGCAACAGCCTTGATGTGGTTCTCGACGGAGACCTTGTTCTCCTTAACGAAAGCCTGCTGCAGGAGGCAGTTCTCCTCGTAGTACTTGCCGATACGGCCGTCTACCATCTTGTGGATGATCTGCTCCGGCTTCGGCTTAGCAGCGGTCTTGTTCTCCTCGAGTGCCTGGATGAGGAGGATCTCCTTCTCCTTTGCGAGGGTAGCCTCGTCAACGTCGGACTTGTCGAGGAAGGACGGGTTCATAGCAGCAGCCTGCATGCCGATGTCCTTGCCGAGCTCCTTAACGGTTGCGTTGTCCTTCAGGTTGTCAGAAACCTCCAGAGCAACCAGAACGCCGATTACGCCGCCCATGTGGTTGTAGGCAACGTTAACGGTAGAATCGTCGAAACGGTCAAAACGACGGATCTGCAGGTTCTCGCCGATGGTCAGAACCTTCTCCTGGAGAGCGTCCTGAACGGTGCCCTCGCCCATCTTGCAGGCCTTCAGAGCCTCAACGTCAGCCGGAGCATCCTTGATAACGACAGCAGCCAGATCGCTAACGAACTGCTGGAAGTCAGCGTTCTTTGCAACGAAGTCGGTCTCAGAGTTAACCTCGATGATCGCGCCTACGCCGCACTTGTCGCATACAGTAGCCTTGACCAGGCCCTCAGCAGCGATGCGGTCAGCCTTCTTGGCAGCCTTGGCCAGGCCCTTCTCGCGGAGAAGCTCGATTGCCTTGTCGAAGTCGCCGTCAGCCTCGGTCAGAGCCTTCTTGCAGTCCATCATGCCTACGCTGGTCATTTCGCGGAGCTTCTTTACGTCAGCAGCGGTAAAAGCCATTTTAAATTCCTCCAATTTTGTATTTGTACGATAAAAAACGTAGGGCACAACGACCACGGCGCGCCGGGTCGTCGCGCCCTACGAACAACTCACTTGAATTTATATAGAGTTATGAATTACTCAGCCTTTGCGTCGTCAGCCTTAGCCTCGACCTCGAGCTGCTCGCCCTGCTTGCCTTCCAGAACAGCGTTAGCCATGGTCTGGGAGATGAGCTTGATCGCGCGGATAGCGTCGTCGTTACCCGGGATAACGTAGTCGATCTCGTCCGGATCGCAGTTGGTATCAACGATTGCAACGATCGGAATGCCCAGCTTGCGTGCTTCTGCGATCGCGTTCTTCTCCTTGCGGGAGTCAACTACGAACAGAGCGCCCGGAAGCTCCTTCATGTCCTTCACGCCGCCGAGGTACTTCTCGAGCTTGGCGATCTCGAGCTGGAGCTTGATAACTTCCTTCTTCGGAAGCAGATCGAAGGTGCCGTCTGCCTGCATCTTCTGCAGCTGGTTCAGACGAGCGATACGGGTACGCATGGTCTTGAAGTTGGTCAGCATGCCGCCCAGCCAGCGAGCGTTTACGTAGAACTGACCGCAGCGCTCAGCCTCTTCCTTGATTGCGTCCTGCGCCTGCTTCTTGGTGCCGACGAACAGGATGGACTCGCCGGAAGCTGCCATATCGCGAACGAAGAAGTAAGCCTCCTCGAGCTTCTTAACGGTCTTCTGCAGGTCAATGATATAGATACCATTGCGCTCGGTGAAAATGTAGGTTGCCATTTTCGGGTTCCAGCGACGGGTCTGGTGGCCGAAGTGTACGCCGGCCTCCAGCAGCTGCTTCATAGAAATTACTGCCATTTTAGTTTTCCTCCTTGGTTTTTCCTCCATCCCAGATCATCTGACAGCAGCAACGGGGAACCGTCACCGACTGCTTTCATTACGGGATGTGCGAATTTCATGCTCTAATAGTATATCCGAACTTTCGCCCGGTGTCAATCATTTTTTTGCATTTTTTCGCCTGTTTTCTCGATTTTCTGCCGCACTCCCGCTTTTCCCTTATTTCGGCCGGTACCGCACGAGGATATAGTCCTCGCCGAGCGTTTCGATGCAGCTCCACGGGATGATGCAGCCCTCGCGCGAGAACATGCCGAACAGCCCGCTCGCGGACGGCACGACGATGGCGCTGATCTGGCCGCAGGCCGGGTCAAAGACCAGATCGCATACCTCTCCCATGCGCGCCCCGTCGCACAGGTTGATGACCTCGCGGCAGTGCAGCTCGGAAAACCGCATACTCTCACTCCCCCAGTGCGCGGCGCAGAAAATCGTCTGTCGACTCGAAGGCGGCGCGGTTGAAGCGGCCGAGCTGATAGAGCGACTCCGGGTCGCGCGTCACCGTATTGATGCGCTCCTCGCAGCCGAGCGTGCACAGAAAGCCCATCTCGCGCAAAATCCTTTCGCTCTCCTCCGAGCATGCGCCGAACGGATAGGTATAGCATTCCGGCACCGGCAGACCGATCTCCTCGATCAGCTGCTGGGTCTGCTCGGTATCCTCGTGCAGCAGCTTTGCATAACGCGCTTCGTCCTCGCCGCTCCGCCGCAGACAGCCGCGCCGCTCGCCGTATTCATGCAGATTCCACGAATGGTTCTGTATCTCGAAAACGTCCTCGGTCTCGCGCAGCCGCTCCGCACGCAGATGCGACCAGTAGGCGTTTTCCTCGCCGTTTTCCGTAAAGAGCGCGGTCTGGCTGCCGATGATCGACACGACCGCCCGCATGCCTCTCTGCCGCAGCAGCGGATAGGCATAGACATAGTTATTATAGTAGCCGTCGTCAAAGGTCAGCATGACCGGCTTTGCCGGGAGCGGCGCGCCGTCCCTTGTGTACGCGATGAGGTCGCGTACCGTCACCGTCTCGCAGCCGCGCGCCCGGAGCGCATCGAGGTCGCGCGCGAGCACCTCGGGCGAGACCACATATTTTCCCTGCCGCGCGCCGTCCTTCAGGATGCTGTGATACATGATGATCGGGAGCGTCACGCGCTCCTCGGAAAACACCGTCCGCATCCTCTCCTGCCGCAGCAGGCCGATGCCGAGGCACAGCGCGAGCAGCGTGCACGCCATCTGCACCGCTGTGCGTCCAAAGCCGTATTTCAAGAAAAATCCCCTCCCCGAGCGCCTGTCATAACAGATTATGCCCGGGAAGGGGAAAATATGAAACTGTTCCAGTTTCTCGCTCGAAACCACGCTTTCGAGCGAATATTGAAGAAAAACCGCGCCCTGCGGGCACATTTTTTCTTCCCTTGTATAAAAACCGAGGTACACGCCCCCGGTTTTTATGAATTTGCTGCGCAAATTCTATTTAATGCGCGCTGCCGCGCGAAGAATGCGCCGGAAAACGCTTTTCCGCAGACTGCCGGCTTAGTCCTTCTTGTACTTCGCGACGCCCTCGGTGTACAGATTGCCGCCGACCGAGTCCTGCGAAACGATAGCCGAGAAATTCTCGACCGTCAGGCGCTTGACCGACTCACAGCCGAGCTCATCATACGCGATGACCTCGACCTTTTTGATGGAAGCAGCCTTTGCTGCGCCTGCGCCGCCGATCGCGACCATATATACCGCGCCGTTGCGCTCCATCGCGTCCTGCACGTTCTGATTGCGCACGCCCTTGCCGATCATGCAGGACAGGCCTGCGTCGAGCAGACGGGGCGCGAACGGGTCCATGCGGCCGGAGGTCGTCGGGCCGACCGAGCCGATGACCTGACCCGGCTTTGCCGGGGTCGGGCCTGCGTAGTAGATCGCCGCACCGTCCAGATCGAACGGCAGCTTTTCGCCTGCGTCCATCGCCGCAACGATCTTCTTGTGCGCGGCGTCACGCGCGGTATAGACGATTCCGGTCAGCGATACCGTATCGCCCGCACGCAGTCTGGGAGCCATTTCCTTCAGCTCTTCGGTTTTCAGATCATAATGAGCCATTTTATTTTTCCTCCGTTTTCGGGCGCAGACTGTTCAGCATATCGCGCAGCCCGTTTTTCGATTTTTCCGTTGTGTTTTTTCCGAGGGAGGCCGAGATGCGGTCGATCTCGCCGATGACCTCGCCCGCCCTGCGCGCCATCTCCTGCGACTCCTGCTGGCTGCGTGCGAGCATCACGCGGTAGTTTTCCTTGGTCTCCTCGAGCTGGCGGCGCACCTGCTCGATGGTCTCGAGCGACTGGCGGCGCAGCTTCTGAAGCTCGGTTTTCGCGTCCTCCTCGATCTGCTTGGCGCGGCGGTAGGCCGAAAGCTCCATCTCCGCGATCTTGTCCTTGGACTGGTCATACTCGCCGCATTTCGCCGCGAGCTTGGCGTTTTCGCTCGTCAGGCGGTCGTTCTCCGCCGCAAGCGTCTCCGCGCGCTCGTTCTGCGCCTCGATCTCGGTCGTCTGGAGCGAAAACCCCTTTTCGATCTCATCGAGCTGCGCCTGTATCCGGTCCATATCGAGCGTCATCGCGCCCAGACGCTCCAGCAGCTCCGCATTTTTCTCCGTGAGCTTTTCGTTCTGCCCGCGCAGCTCGCCCATCGCCGTCTGTGCATCATCCAGACTGCCCCGCAGGCGTTCCGACTCCTCGTAATACTTCGCGTCGGTCTCCTCTATGTAGCGCAGCACATCCTCGCGCCGAAAGCCGCCGAACACCGCGCTCCGAAACCCCTTCGTCTGCTCGTCCATTCGATACGCCCCCTCCGTTTTCGTAGTCTCTTATAAAGTACAGTATACCAAACCGCGCGGTCAATAGCAACCGCCGGCACGCGAAAAAGTCTGCGTTTCGTCAAAAATGCGCGCTCTCGCGCGGCTGATGTCTGTGCGCAGAAGCGGCTTTTGGGCAAATTGATTTTTTCATTTCTCCTACTTGTAAAATCCGCTCGAATTCAGTAAAATAGAAGAGAAAAGAATTTTGAAATCACGGGGGAATGAACGGAACATGAAAAAAATCGGTTTTGACAACGAAAAGTACATTGCAACCCAGTCGGCGCACATCAAGGAGCGCATCGCGCATTTCGGCGGCAAGCTGTACCTTGAGTTCGGCGGCAAGCTGTTCGACGACTACCACGCAAGCCGCGTTCTGCCCGGCTTCGAGCCGGACAGCAAGGTCCGCATGCTGTGCCAGATGAAGGACGACGCAGAGATCGTCATCGTCATCTCGGCCGGCGACATCGAGAAGAACAAGGTCCGCTCCGACCTCGGCATCACCTATGATGTGGATGTGCTTCGCCTCATCGACGCCTTCCGCGGCATCGGTCTGTATGTCGGCTCGGTCGTGATCACGCAGTACGCCGGTCAGGCGGCTGCGGACGCCTTCAAAAAGCGTCTGACCGCGCTCGGCATGCCGGTCTATATGCACTACCCCATCGCAGGCTATCCGGGCAATGTTCCGCTCATCGTTTCCGACGAGGGCTACGGACGCAACGAGTACATCGAGACCACCCGCCCGCTCGTTGTCATCACCGCACCCGGCCCCGGCTCGGGCAAGATGGCGACCTGCCTCAGCCAGCTCTACCATGAGCACAAGCGCGGCGTGACCGCAGGTTATGCGAAATTCGAGACCTTCCCCATCTGGAACCTGCCGCTCAAGCATCCGGTCAACCTCGCCTACGAGGCGGCGACCGCCGACCTGAACGACGTCAACATGATCGACCCGTTCCACCTCGAGACCTACGGCGTGACCACGGTCAACTACAACCGCGACGTCGAGATCTTCCCGGTCGTTTCCGCCATCTTCGAGCAGATCGCCGGCGAAAGTCCCTATCATTCCCCGACCGATATGGGCGTCAACATGGCGGGCAACTGCATCATCGACGACGATGCCTGCCGCGAGGCCTCCTGCCAGGAGATCATCCGCCGCTACTATCAGGCGCTCTGCGATGTCCGCATGGGTCTCGGCGACGAGAGCAGCGTGCGCAAGCTCGAGCTGCTGATGAATCAGGCGAACGTATCCACCGCGAACCGTCCGGTCGCCGCCGCCGCACTCAGGCGCGCAGATGAGACCGGCGCGCCCGCGGCCGCCATCGAGCTGCCCGACGGCACCATCGTCACCGGCAAGACCACTGCCCTGCTCGGCTCCTCGGCCGCAGCCCTGCTCACCGCGCTCAAGACGCTCGCCGGTCTGCCGCACGACCTGCACGTCCTGCCGCAGCTCATCATCGAGCCGATCCAGAAGCTCAAGATCGAGGGCCTCGGCAATCACAATCCCCGCCTGCACACCGACGAGGTGCTCATCGCGCTGTCCATCTCGGCGGCGACCAACCCGGTCGCGGAGCTCGCGCTCGCGCAGCTGTCCAGACTTTCCGGCTGCGAGGTCCATTCCTCCGTCATGCTCGCGCAGGTCGATACCGGCGTTTTCAAAAAGCTCGGCATGAACCTCACCTGCGAGCCGCATTACCAGACCAAAAAGCTCTATCACAAGTAAATCCCGGAGCCTCCCGTTTTTCTGCGACGAGGCTCTTTCTCTTGCAAAAATTCAATTTCTATCCGCTGTCGCCTTGCATTCCGCACAGAATAATGCTATGATAAAGCAGTATGAAAAAAATCCTGCACAATGGAGACAGATATATGTTAGAACTGAAAGATTTCGAGGCGGCAGCCGACCGTCTGAAAAACGTAATCCACAACATCCCGCTGTCGACTTCTGCAACCTTCTCCGCCATGACCGGCGCCGAGGTCTATCTGAAGTACGAAAACCAGCAGAAAACCGGCTCGTTCAAGGTGCGCGGCGCGTACAACAAGATCATGAAGCGCTATGCCGAGGGCGACCTGCATGCAGTCGTCGCATCCTCCGCAGGCAACCACGCACAGGGCGTTGCCTTCGCGGCAAGCTCGGTCGGCGTCAAGTCCACCATCGTCATGCCGCGCTCCACGCCGATCGCCAAGGTCTCCGCGACCCAGGGCTACGGCGCTGATGTCGTTCTGGCGGGCAACATCTATGACGAAGCCTACGCCAAGGCCTGCGAGATCTGCGAGGAGACCGGCGCGGAGTTCATCCATCCGTTCGATGACGAGGACGTCATGGCCGGCCAGGGCACCATCGCGCTCGAGATCCTGCGCGACCTGCCGTTTGTCGACATGATCTTCGTTCCGGCCGGCGGCGGCGGACTGATCTCCGGTGTCGCTGCCTGCGCCAAGCAGATCAACCCGCGCATCCAGATCATCGGCGTACAGGCCGAGGGTGCTCCGGCGATCGCGAATTCCTTCCGCGCCGGCGAGCGCAAGCCGTCTGATTCCGTTCACACCATCGCGGACGGCATCGCGGTAAAGACTCCGGGCGAAAAGACCTTCGAATATATCCAGAAGTACGTAGACCGCGTTGTCACGGTCTCCGACGACGAGATTGCCTCCGCCGTCCTGCTGCTGCTCGAGCGCTGCAAGCAGGTCGTTGAGACCTCCGGCGCCGCTCCGCTCGCGGCCGTGCTCAACAACAAGGTCGACGTCAAGGGCAAAAAGGTCGTCTGCGTCCTGTCCGGCGGCAACATCGACGTTTCCTTCATCCACAAGATCGTCGAGAAGGGCCTCATCACCCGCTGCCGTCAGCTCAAGTTCTCCGTGCTCATGCCGGACGCACCGGGCGCTCTCGAGCGCTTCTCGCATATCGTTGCGCAGCAGAACGCGAACATCATCCTGTTCCAGCATGACCGCGTACAGACCGACCTCGAGATCGGCGAAGCGATCATCCATGTCGTCTGCGAAGTCGGCGGCGTAGACCACGCCAAGCGCCTGATCGATACCCTCGGCCGCGAGGGCTACCGGGTATTCACCTCGCAGATTTAAGGCGGCGCCTCACAAGCTCTGTCAGACCGCCGGCATTTCCGCCGGCGGTCTTTTCAGATATACACAGAGATAAAAACGCAACGTGCATTCTGCACCAGAGCCGGTAGGTAGCCCGGCCGTCCTGTGTCTTTCGCAGGGTAAGTAACCCTCCCTCCGGGTCGTCCCTTCTCTGTTCCACATTTTTTCAGGAGGGATAACCATGAGCAGAATCAAATCCAGGCTGACCGTGTTTTTCGAGGAACCGTTCTGGGTCGGCGTGTTCGAGCAGGAGACAGACGGCGTCATGCGCGCCGCCCGTGTTGTGTTCGGCGCGCAGCCGACCGATGCGGAGGTATTCGAGTTCGTGCTCAGGCACGCAGACCGGCTCCGCTACAGGCCGCCGGTCGAAGGCAGACTGTCAAGGGAGACCGCGAACCCGAAAAAACGCCGCCGCGAGGCGGCGCGTGAGACCGGCCAGCGCGGCATCGGCACCCGCTCGCAGCAGGCTTTACAGCTTGCGCGTGAGCAGAGCAGGCTCGAAAAACGCGAGAGCAGCCGCGCACGCCGTCAGGCCGAACAGGCCCGAAGGTTTGCGCTCCGCACGGAAAAGCGCCACGAAAAGCACCGCGGCCACTGATTTTGCGCAAAGAAAAGCACAGAGGTTTTATTTTCCTCTGTGCTTTTTGTTTTACGCTTCTGCGCTGTCGAAGGCCGCGAGCGGACGCGGACGGTGGTCGAGCAGCGCGCGCTCGACGCTCCAGTAGAACGACTGCTCGCCGAGCAGCTCAACAATACCTGCGCGGCGCAGCATGGTCATCGTAGCGCTCGGAACGCCGCATACCACGACGTCGATGCCGCGCTCCTTGAGCTCGCGCAGCATGGGCAGCAGCGTCTGCGCCGCCGAAACATCCACGCTCGGCACACCGCGCATGGAGAGCAGCAGCGTGTCGCAGCGGCCGATATGCTCGGGCAGCTCCTCGAGCGTGCCGATGTTCGCGAACAGCAGCGGCCCGGTAATGTATGCGACCATCGCGTTGCTATAACGCTCGCTCAGCGTGTCATCGTCCGTTCTGAGCCGGGACATATCGACGCGCTCGTAGTTGATCTGGAGCTTGGACAGACGGGCAACCATCAGGATAAGACCGAGGCCGACGCCGACAACGATCGCGACCGTCAGATCGAACACGATCGTGCACGCCATGGTGACGATGAACTTCGCCATCGCGCCCTTGAACTTGTGCTGGAACACATAGCGGATCGCGCTCCACTCGTTCATGCGCCATGCCGTGACCATCAGCACGCCGGCGAGCGCCGCCATCGGAACGTTCGAGATGATCGGCGCGAGCACGAGCATCATGATGAGCAGGCCGACAGCGTGGAAGATGCCGGTCAGGCGGGTCTGTGCGCCCGAGCGGACGGCAACCGAGGTACGCGCGAGCGCAGCGGTCGCCGGAATGCCGCCGAACATCGGCAGCACCATGTTGCCGACGCCCTGCGCGAACAGCTCCTGGTCGTTGTTCAGCTTGACGCCGGTCGCTCTGCCTGCGCTCGCGCCGCACAGCAGACTCTCCAGCATATTGAGCACAGCGATGGAAAACGCCGGTGCGAGCAGCCCCGGAACCGTTGCCCAGTCGATCTGAGACGGCGACAGGCGGTCGGGCAGCATGAGCGACTTCGGAATGTCGCCGACGGTCGCGATGTCCAGCTTGAAGATCATAGTAGCCGCCGTCGCGATGATGATGCCGACGAGCGACGCCGGTACGACCGCGTTCCACTTCTTCGGGAAGAATACCATAAGCAGAACGACGAGCAGCGCAACGATGGTCGTCGTCATGTTCGGATGAAAGCCCAGACGGCTGTAGCTTGCGAGCTTGGCGAGCGCCGAACCGCCCTCAGAATGCGTGCCGAAAAAGTTGTCGATCTGGCCGAGCGCGATAATGACCGCGATGCCCGATGTAAAGCCGGTGATGACCGGCGCCGGTACGAACGCGGTCAGATTGCCGAGATGCAGCACTGCCGCGATGATCAGCATGATGCCGGCGAGAAAGGTCGCCACGAACATGCCCTGCATGCCGTAGGCGCCGATCAGCGAGCCGAGGATGGCCGCCATCGCGCCGGTCGGACCCGAGATCTGATAATATCCGCCGGTGAGCGCCGAGATCACGAGACCCGCAACGATCGCCGTGACCAGACCGCAGGCCGCCGTAGCGCCGGCGGACACGCCAAACGCCAGAGCGAGCGGCAGAGCGACCGCCGCGACCGTGAGTCCGGCCATCAGATCCTGCGACAGCTTTTTGCCGTTATAGCCTGCAAATTCCCGTCGGAGCTGCTTAAAAAAGCTCATTCCCATTTTCATTCCCCTTATAGATGTATTTTGACACAAAAAAATTCCGCGTGTCGCTGCGGAACCATCGGAAACGCCTGCGTTCCCGCGCCGGACCTCCGGCATTTTCTTTTTCTCGCGGTACGGCCGCGCCTGTGTCATCATCTCCTTTATCGAAAGAATCCCCTTATTTCTCTCCGCTGCGTCAAAAGACGCAGATATATAGTTATTATATCATCGTCTCTGCGTAAAGAAAAGTATAAATTTCGTTCGAATTTTTTCTCTGTTTTGTGGCAAACGCAAAAAAGACTGCCGCGGCAGCCTTTTCTGACGGCGCGGCAGTCTTCTCTTATCCTTTCCGGCGGCGCGGCTTTTCCTCCTCGCCGACCGACACAATATAGTTATGGCGGTATTTGTTCGGCGGCATGCCGACGTTCTTGGTAAACTGAAGATTAAAATAGCTCGACGAGTCATAGCCGACCATCTCCGCGATGCGCGTGACCGAGAGCTCGGTCGTGATGAGCAGGGTCTGCGCCTCTCCGATGCGGCGGCGCAGCAGATACTGCACGGGCGAATAGCCGCTCATTTCCTTGAACACATGGGACAGGTAGTACGGACTGATGTGCATGGCCTCGCCCATGCTCTGAAGCGTGATCGGCTCCATGTAGTGCCGGTCTATGTAGTCCTTGATACGGCGGCCGAGGATATGCGGCGCATCGGCCGGTATCTCCTGCGCCCCGCGCGCACCCTCGGTCACGGTGAGGACAGCGACGAGCAGCGCGTGCATCAGACTGCTGCAGAACAGCTCGGCGCGCGGCTCTCCTGCCGCGAGATTGCGGAACATCATCTCAAACAGTGCCTTCATATCCGCGAAATACCTGCCCGTCGGGAACACGTAGCCTGCCTCGTCCGGGATGAGCGCGTTCGGGCGCAGGCCGGGCATATGCAGTCCCCCGACCCCGACACAGTAGCTTCCGACCTCCATATCCGGCCCGGATACCTCGTCATGCACCACGCCGGCGTTATACACGAGCAGATCACCGGCCTCGATGACGGTTTTCTTGTCGTGAATGAGATATTCGCTCGAGCCGCTGCAGATCAGGATCAGTTCAACGGCATCCTCGTGCGCGTGCATGACGCGCGGATGTGCGCTCGCATCCGGCCGGATCTCGCTGACATAGAGCAGCTTCGGCTGATTTTCGCCGGTAAAGATCGGCTCGATCTGCTTTTCCACAAAACACTGTACATTCAGGCTTGGCTGCGGCATGGTTCTCTATCCCCTCTCTACACGATTTTTCCTGTTCCAGTATAGCACGGACAGGCTGTGCATGACAACAAAAAAGGACCTGTCGAAACAGATCCTTAGCTGGTCGAGGTGACAGGATTTGAACCTGCGGCCTCTTCGTCCCGAACGAAGCGCTC
>ENA-UOJJ01002127-UOJJ01002127.1-human-gut-metagenome-genome-assembly--contig:-CS66-NODE-2127-length-26132-cov-5.041262_pt1 | contig 26132 bp, 28 predicted proteins | sample MGYA00242343_ERZ723890 | MGnify/ENA metagenome assembly ERZ723890
TAAACCAATGAATATAAATTTTAACCTTGTAAAAGCTGTACTTTTTGACTTTGACGGTACGCTGGCAGATTCCATGTGGATGTGGGACGATATCGATATCGAATATCTGGGAAGCCGCGGAATTGCGCTTCCAGACACTCTGCAGAAGGAAATCGAGGGGATGAGTTTCTCCGAGACCGCCATATACTTTAAAGAAACCTTTCACCTTGACGATTCTCTGGAGGAAATCAAAGCAGACTGGAACCGCATGGCGATGGATAAATACATCCACGAGGTTCCTCTGAAGACAGGAGTCCTGGAGTTTCTCCAGCTGCTGAAATCTGATGGCATCCGTATGGGAATTGCGACAAGCAATTCCAGAGAGCTGGTGGATGCGGCTCTGAAAAGTCTTGCCATCCAGGATTTCTTCCAAACAGTCACCATCGGCTGTGAAGTTGCCGCCGGAAGGCCATCGCCGGATATCTATCTGAAGGTGGCGGAGCGGCTTCAGGTCCGCCCGGAGGAATGTCTCGTCTTCGAGGATGTACCGGCCGGAATCCTGGCTGGAAAGCGCGCCGGTATGCCGGTCATCGCCGTGCAGGATAATTTCTCTGATTCCATGACGGAAGAAAAAAAAGAGCTTGCCGATATGTACATAAACGATTACAATGAAATGATAAGGCTGTGGAAGGGCGGCAGAACCCGCCGGAAGCAGTGACAGAAATCTCCAAAAGTCAACCACAGTAACAGAAATAATGCACGGAGGTAAACAGATATGAGCGAACAAGTAAAAATCACATGGCACGGGCATTCCTGCTTCAAAATCGAAGATGAAGGCTTCTCAATCGTAATCGATCCCTATCTTGACGGAAAGGTTCCCGGTCTGAAGAATCTTCGTCTGGAAGCCAGCAGCGTCATCTGCAGTCATGATCATGACGATCATGGTTATGTTGAAGCTGTCACCATCGTGGATACCGATAAAGAAAGTCCTTTTGACCTCACCCTCGTTGCATGCCCTCACGATGATGAAGGCGGTATGAAGCGCGGCATGAACATGATTCATGTGCTGGACAACGGCTCCCTGCGTATCGCGCATTTCGGAGATATCGGCTGCCCGTTAAACGACGCGCAGCGCGAGAAGATCGGTAAACTGGACGTCGCCATGCTCCCGGTCGGCGGTTTCTTCACCATGGAACCGGACGGCATCGAAGAGCTGATCGAGCAGCTTCAGCCCCGCATCGTCATCCCGATGCACTACCGCACGGAAGAATTCGGATTCCCTGTGATCGGAACTCTTGACGACTTCCTGAAGCTTCGCAGTGATGTTGTCCGCTACGACACGAATGAAATCACGATCACGAAGGAGCTGCCTTCCCAGACTGCCGTACTGAAATATATGGACTAATCTGGTCCGTCCCGGTATCCCGGAGATTTTTTTAACAGGAGAAAGAATTTTTATGATGAAAGAAGCCATTGAAAAGGGCCATTACGGCTACATCGACCGCCGAAAGAAGAATCAGCTGATCAAGACTCTGATCTGCGCTGTTGTGATTGTCTTCCTGGCCGGTCTCGGCTACATGATATTTGGAACAAAACTGAACTTTATCATGGTTCCCGCCATGCTGATGGTCATTCCCATGGCCAATTTTTTCGTCGCTTTCGCTGGACTCGCCGCCTTTGATACGGCTTCCGCAGAGCACTATGCGGCAGTCAGGGCATATGATGAGCAGGGAATGCTGCTCTCCGATCTGGTAATCGTGAATGCCAAGGGGGCGCGGATGCATGCGGAATTTGCCGTTGTCTATAAGAACGGTGTCATCGCTTACAGCTACAGCCGCAAATGGAAGCCTGGAGATATCGAGCTGACTATCAACGATATTCTGCAGCGAAGAGGCATCCCCATGCGCATGAAAGTCTACAGCAGCTGGGAAGAGTTCATGGAACGGATCAACGGCCTGGAAGCTCCGGACAGCGAATCTGAGAAGCGTGTAAGTATGGCGAAGGAAGCGGTTCTTTCCGCCTGCCTGTAAAGGACTGAAAAGGGAAGGAATTTTTCTTTATGAAACTGATTACGATCGGCGCCAATGAAGCCGGACAGCGACTGGACAAATTTCTGAATAAATATCTGGACGCTGCAGGGAAAGGCTTCCTGTATAAGATGCTCCGCAAGAAGAATATCACACTGAATGGCAAAAAGGCCGAAGGCATGGAGATGCTGCATCCGGGGGATGAAGTTCGCCTTTTTCTTTCGGATGAAACGATCGCAAAATTCCATACAGTAAAACAGAGAGAAACGGCTCCGGCCGTTTCTCTCGATATTATCTATGAGGACCGCAACATTCTTCTGATCAACAAGCCGGCCGGAATGCTTTCCCAGAAAGCAAGACCGGAGGACATCTCTCTGTGTGAATATCTGACCGAAGACCTTCTCCGACGGGGAGAACTGACAGAAGAGGGGCTTCGAGCCTTCCGGCCGGGCGTCTGCAATCGCCTGGACCGGAATACCAGTGGTCTGGTCGCCGCAGGCAAGTCTCTGACTGGTCTGCAGGTCATGTCACGTCTTCTTCGGGAGCGTTGCGCTGGAAAATACTATCTCGCGATCGTCTCCGGAACCATCGCAGAGAAGACCGGTCACCAGGCCTGGCTGAAGAAAGATGAAAAGACGAATCAGGTAACAATTCTGTCCCGCCCAGAGGAAGGTGCGGAAAGAATTGAGACAGAGTACGAACCACTGGATGCTTCCGGCGGCTATACGCTTCTTCGTGTTCATCTTCTGACTGGAAAGACACACCAAATTCGGGCACATCTGGCGTATCTCGGTCATCCTCTGGCTGGAGACCGAAAATACGGTCGCAATGCACGCACCGAAATCCGGGAGCCGGTCAGGCAGATGCTTCATTCCTATGAACTTGTTATGCCAGCCAATCTTCCGGAGCTGCCGGAACTTGCCGGGAAGAATTTCTTTGCGGCCCCGCCTGCAGATTTCCGGCGTTTTGCCGATACGCTTGGTTTAAAGCTGCCGGAGAAGACGCAGCAGAGAACGTGTTACAGAAGAGAGCATAAATTACCCACAGGCAACATGCGCCGCAGTGAAAAAGGAGAACAGAACAGCCATGGCAACCTGGTCCACACGAGGGCTTCGCGGCTCCACACTCGAAGAACTGATTAATTTTTCCATTGAAAAATACCGGGAACGTCATCTGGCACTGATCCAGAAAATTCCCACTCCCATTAAGCCGATTCAGATCGAGAAGGAAAGCCGCCACATCACTCTGGCCTATTTCGATCAGAAAAGTACCGTCGATTATATCGGTGTCGTACAGGGGATTCCCGTCTGCGTCGATGCCAAAGAATGTGCTGCCGATACCTTTCCACTGGCGAATATCCACGCACACCAGATGAGCTTCATGAAAGAATTCGAGCAGCAGAAAGGAATTGCCTTCCTGCTGCTTTTCTTTCGTTCCCGGGACGAGATCTATTATCTTCCCTATCGGGACGCCGAGCACTTCTGGAACCGGGCGGAAGAGGGTGGCCGCAAAAGCTTTACCTATGAGGAGATTGACCGCACCTATCGTGTATCCGGCACCACCGGACTCCCGGTTCATTTTCTAGAGCAGATTCAGAAAGATTTGCTGGAAAGAGATTGACAAATCGACGAATAGCTCATATAATTTATCTTGTTACTTGATTAGCTTGCTATCACGTTATTGTGTTAAAGCGATTGAAGATTGAAGCATGATTTACAGGGAGAATTTTTATATGCAGCAGTTATTACACACACCGGAAGGTGTTCGGGACTATTATAATGGCGAATGCGCTGCCAAGCTGGTAACCGGCAGTAAACTGGCCCATGTGTTCGGCCTCTATGGATTCCAGAGCATCCAGACCCCAACCTTCGAATATTTTGATATTTTTAACGCAGAGCGCGGAAGCGTGGCCTCGAAAGAAATGTACAAGTTTTTCGACCGAGACGGCGAGACTATGGTGCTTCGTCCGGATTTTACACCGTCGATCGCCCGCTGCGCGGCGAAGTACTTCGGCCAGGAGAAGCTTCCGATCCGTCTGTGCTATCAGGGAAATATCTATATCAACAACCTCAGCTACCAGGGCCGCCTGAAGGAATCTACCCAGGCAGGCGCCGAGCTGATCGGAGATGATTCCCTCGCCGCCGACGCCGAGATGCTGGCTATGGTCGTGGATTGTCTGAAGAGCGTCGGCCTGACCGAGTTTCAGGTAGAAGTCGGCCAGGTGGATTTCTTCAACGGTCTGATGGAGGAGGCCGGTCTTGCAGAAGATCAGATCCGTGAACTTCGCAGCCTGATTGAGAGCAAGAATCGCTTCGGCGTAGAACTTATGCTGAACGAGCTTTCTCTTTCCGAGGATCTGATCGCCGCGATCTCCGCCCTTCCCCGTTTATTCGGATCCGCGGAGCAGGTCTTCCCGGAGGCCCGCCGCCTGACAGAGAATCCGCTTGCGCTGGCCGCCGTCACCCGACTGGAGAAGATCTATGAACTGATGAAAGCCTATGGTATGGATAAGTATATTTCCTTCGATCTCGGTATGCTTGGAAATTACCGTTACTACACGGGTATTATCTTCAAGGGCTATACCTACGGAACCGGCGACTGCATCGTAACCGGCGGACGCTACGACAACCTGATGGCACAGTTCGGTAAGGATGCGCCTTCCATCGGCTTCGGTATCGCAGTGGACACGCTGATGTCCGCACTGATGCGTCAGAAGATCTGCGTTCCTGTGGAGGACGGCGGAATCCTTCTCGTCTATGAGAAAGAGCATCTGGAGCGGGCGATCCGCCTGGCTGGTTCCTACCGGATTGCCGGTATCCGTGTATCTATGATGGAAGATCTGGACGATGCCGAGTGCATGATCCGCTACGCAAAAGAGAACCATATTTCAGAGATTCTTATCCTGGACATGGCAGCCGATGCTGTCCGCACAGTATGGAAGAGGGAGGCGATTTAAGATGAAGTACATTACCTTTGCCCTGGCCAAGGGCCGTCTGGCGAAAGATGCTATGAAGATGCTGAAGGAAATCGGCATCACCTGTGAGGAGATGGAAGATCCCTCCACCCGCAAGCTTATTTTTGTAAATGAAGAATTAAAGATGAAGTTCTTCCTGGCGAAAGCCTCCGACGTTCCCACATATGTCGAATATGGTGCCGCGGATATCGGAATTGTAGGAAGAGATACGATTCTGGAAGAGGGACGCAAGCTCTACGAAGTCCTGGATCTCGGCATCGGCAAGTGCCGGATGTGCGTCTGCGGTCCAGCGGAAGCCGCCGATCTGTTAAATCATCATCAGCTGATCCGCGTCGCCACCAAGTACCCGGTGATCGCCAAAGATTATTTTTACAAGCAGAAGCAGCAGACCGTTGAGATCATCAAGCTGAACGGCTCCGTTGAGCTTGCTCCGATCGTCGGTCTTTCCGAAGTCATCGTGGATATCGTCGAGACCGGTACCACACTGAAGGAGAACGGCCTGCAAGTACTGGAAGAAGTCTGCCAGCTTTCCGCCAAAGTCGTTGTCAATCAGGTCAGCATGAAGATGGAGAGTGAGCGAATCGGACAGATCATCGACTCGCTGAAGAAGGTGGTGCGCTCATGAGAACAGCTTCCATTACACGCAATACGAAAGAAACGCATATCGCTCTTACACTGAATCTTGACGGTCAGGGCAAGAGCGAAGTGAACACCGGCATCGGCTTCCTGGATCATATGCTGACCAGCTTTGCCCGTCACGGGCTCTTCGATCTTACGGTGGAGGTACACGGCGATCTGGAAGTGGACAGTCACCACACGATCGAAGACACCGGTATCGTACTTGGCACCGCGATCGCGCAGGCAGTCGGAGACAAGAAAGGAATTGTACGCTTCGGCTCCGTCATCCTTCCCATGGATGAGACGCTGATGCTCGTATCTCTGGATGTCTCCGGGCGACCCTATCTTTGATGGGAGGTCACAATTCCTGCCGAACGCGTCGGCATCTTCGAGACTGAAATGGTGCGCGAGTTTTTCTACGCCGTCTCCTATACGGCATCAATGAATCTGCATATCCGCGAACTCGCCGGAAGCAACACGCATCATCTGATCGAGGCGATCTATAAGGCATTCGCTAAAGCGTTGGACGCCGCAACCACGACGGACCCCCGCATCGCGGATGTATTATCTACGAAAGGAAGCCTGTAGCTATGAGACTTTATCCTGCTATTGATATGAAGAACGGACAATGTGTCCGCCTGACCCAGGGTCTGTTCGATAATGTAAATGTATACTCAGATTCTCCTGCCGATATGGCGGCTCTCTGGGAATCCTCCGGAGCCCGCTTCCTTCATCTGGTGGATCTGGACGGCGCACTGGCCGGTCGCTCGGTAAATGCCCCCGCCATACGGGCAATCACAGAGCGTGTGAAGATCCCGGTACAGCTCGGCGGCGGTATCCGCACTCTTGAGAATATCGACACGATGCTTTCTCTCGGCGTCTATCGTGTGATCATCGGAACCCGTGCGGTAGAAGATCCGGAATTTGTCCGGGAGGCTGTCCGCACTTTCGGTGCCGAGCATATCGTGGTCGGCGTGGACGCAAAGAACGGAAAGGTAGCGACCGCCGGCTGGGAGAATGTCAGCAGCGTGGACGCGCTGGATCTCTGCTGCCGCATGGAAGATATGGGTGTGCAGACGATTGTGTACACAGACATCAGCCGCGACGGTATGATGCAGGGACCGAATGTCGCCATGACGAAGAAGATCAGCGATGCAGTATCCATGGATATTATTGCATCCGGCGGTGTCTCCTGCATGGAGGATCTCTACGAAATCGAGCGCGCCGGTATTCATGGCGCAATTATGGGTAAATCTCTCTATGAAAAGAAAATTGATCTTACTGAGGCGGTAAAGGCTTTCGAGATCCCTCAGATCACGCTTGACCTTCCGTTCTCCTCCCTGAAGCTCGGTCCGGACGGACTTCTTCCTGTTGTTGTGCAGGATAACCGTTCCGGCGAGGTACTGATGGTTGCCTACATGAACGAAAAGGCTTACAACGCAACTCTGCAGACCGGCCGCATGACGTATTACAGTCGCAGTCGGAAGGAACTCTGGCTGAAGGGGGATACCTCCGGGCACTATCAGTATGTGCGTTCGCTGTTCATCGACTGTGATCAGGATACGCTTCTGGCAAAGGTGGATCAGATCGGCGCCGCCTGCCATACAGGCAATCACTCCTGTTTCTTTACAAAAATTGCCGGGAATTCCTTAGCAGAAGAAAAGTCCGGAACAGCCTGTGAGGAAATGAATTAGTGAGAAACCAACATTTATTTGGAGGCGGGAACCAATTCCGCCTCCTGTTCTGCTTTCTTACGCTGCTCTGGATGTCGCTGATTTTTCTGTTTTCTTCGCAGCCTGGAGAGGAATCTACGGAGGTAAGCACATGGGTGGGCAGGGGAATCGGACGTATTTTTGTTCCTGGTTTTCAGGATGCAGCACCTTCCGCACAGGAAGCCTGGGCGCTGCAAATTGATTTCTATGTCCGCAAGGGAGCTCATTTCAGTGTCTATCTGGTTCTCGGTATGCTTCTTACGGCTTCATTTCTGACGTTCCGCCCGGCGGCACAACTGCGTACCCGCATTCTGATACCGTTTGCTCTGGGCGTGCTCTATGCCGCCAGCGATGAGTTCCACCAGTTATTCGTACCTGGCCGCTCCGGGCAGGTACGGGATGTCTGCATTGACAGCTCCGGAGTCATGATCGGGATACTGTTGCTCACACTGGTATTGCACTGTGCGCGGCGGCTCCGACGAACCTGCTGATATATGTCTTGTTTTACTGTAAACTTGATATTTGCGAAGTTCTACACTGATGCAAGTTATCAGCGGAACTTTCTTTTCTTCGGCAGTTCTCTGCCGGAATCAGTAACTGTCTATACTGTTATACACTATATTGCGACTTAGGCATAAAAAAGAGCCCCCTGCGAAAACATTACGCAGGGGGCTCGCTATGTCAAAATCTTTTTACATTACCGTTCCGGGAGCCAGCTGATTACACAATCTGCAGCTTCCCATCAACAACATCGATAGTCAGTGTCTGACCAGGCTCCACATCACCGGCGATGATATGGCGGGCGATCAACGTCTCGACCTTACGCTGTAAGTAACGCTTGATCGGGCGGGCACCGAATGCAGGGTCATAGCTGTCCGCAATGACAAGATCCTTCGCTGCCGGAGTGAGAACAACTTTCAGCTGCTTGTCATCCAGACGTTTCTGCAGGTTGCTGATCAGCAGATCTACGATCTTCACAATCTGTTCCTTCTGCAGAGGCTTGTAGCAGATAATTTCATCCAGACGGTTCAGGAACTCCGGACGGAAGTGCTGACGCAGCAGGTTGTGAACCGCATCCATGGCATCCTGGCTGATAGAGCCATCCGACTGTACGCCATCCAGCAGATACTGCGATCCCAGGTTGGATGTCATGATAATGATCGTATTCTTGAAGTCAACCGTGCGACCCTGAGAATCCGTGATACGACCGTCATCCAGTACCTGCAGCAGGATATTGAATACATCCGGATGTGCCTTCTCGACCTCATCCAGCAGAATGACACAGTAAGGCTTTCTGCGGACAGCCTCGGTCAGCTGGCCGCCTTCCTCGTAGCCAACGTATCCGGGAGGTGCTCCTACCAGGCGGCTCACGCTGAACTTCTCCATGTATTCGCTCATATCGATACGAACCATGTTGCGCTCATCATCGAACAGTGCCTGTGCCAGAGCCTTCGCCAGCTCGGTCTTGCCGACGCCGGTGGGACCAAGGAAGAGGAAGGAACCGATCGGGCGGTTCGGATCCTGAATACCGGCACGGGAACGAAGTATCGCTTCCGTTACCTTCTCTACAGCCTCATCCTGACCAATAACACGCTGATGCAGGATGCCTTCCAGGCCAAGCAGCTTCTGAGATTCACCTTCCATCAGTTTTGCTACCGGAATGCCGGTCCAGCGGGCAACAATACGGGCAATTTCTTCCTCCGTAACTTTATCACGAAGAAGGTTATCGCTGCTCTTTTTCTCAGCCTCCGCTTTCTGCTCCTCCGCAGCCAGCTCGGAGCGGAGAGAAGGCAGCTTGCCATACTTCAGCTCGGCAGCCTTATTCAGGTCGTATTCACGCTCAGCCTTCTCGATCTCACTGTTCGTGCGGTCGATCTCTTCACGCAGCTTCTGTACATGGGAGATCGCATTCTTCTCGTTATCCCACTTTGCCTTCATGGAATTGAACTTGTCGCGCATCTCGGCCAGTTCCTTCTGAACCTCCTTCAGATGCTCCACGGAGATCGGATCGGTCTCTTTCTTCAGAGCGGCTTCTTCGATCTCATGCTGAATGATCTTACGGGAGATCTCATCCAGCTCGGTCGGCATGGAATCCATCTCGGTACGGATCATCGCGCAAGCTTCATCGACCAGGTCGATCGCCTTATCGGGCAGGAAACGGTCGGAGATATAACGGTCGGAGAGGGTAGCGGCAGCTACCAACGCCTGATCGGTGATCTTGACGCCATGATAAACTTCATAGCGCTCCTTCAGACCACGCAGGATGGAAATGCTGTCCTCTACGGTAGGCTCATTGACCATAACCGGCTGGAAACGACGTTCCAGTGCGGCATCCTTCTCGATGTACTGGCGGTATTCGTTCAGCGTTGTCGCACCGATGCAGTGCAGCTCACCACGTGCCAGCAGAGGCTTCAGCAGGTTGCCTGCATCCATCGCGCCTTCGGTCTTACCGGCGCCAACGATCGTATGCAATTCATCGATGAACAGGATAATCTGTCCTTCGCTCTTGCGGATCTCTTCCAGAACCGCCTTCAGACGTTCCTCAAACTCGCCGCGGTACTTTGCACCGGCAACCAGAGATCCCATATCCAGCGCAAAGACCTTGTGATCCTTCAGATTCGAAGGAACATCGCCGGCCACAATACGCTGTGCCAGTCCCTCAGCGATCGCCGTCTTGCCAACGCCGGGTTCACCGATCAATACCGGGTTGTTCTTCGTCTTACGGGACAGGATACGGATCACGTTGCGGATCTCGCTGTCACGGCCAATCACCGGATCCAGCTTGTTCTCGCGGGCACGCTCCACCAGATCCTGACCGTATTTGGTAAGAACATCATAAGTTTCCTCCGGAGTCTGATTTGTCACCTTGGCATTGCCGCGGATCGCCATGCAGGCCGCCTGAAAATCTTTCTTATTAATACCGAAAGCACTCCAGATCTCCTTCATATCACGATCTGGCTTATCCAGCAGTGCCATAACCAGATGCTCAACGGATACATATTCATCCTGCATACGATTCGCCTGATCCTCAGCATCCACCAGTGCCTGATTCAGTGCCTGGGAGAGATACTGCTGCACATTGCCGCTGACCTTCGGCAGTCCGGCAATTACACGATCTACACGGGAGAGAAGATCTCTCGCATCGACCGTCATACGGGTAAATATCTGAGGAATCAATCCGGACTCCTGCGTCAGCAGAGCTGACAGCAGATGTACTTGCTCAATGGAGCTGTTCTGATTTCGAACGGCTACATTCTGAGCCTCCTGGATCGCTTCCAGTGATTTCTGTGTGAATTTTTCGGGGTTCATAAATAAACACCTCCTCGTTTCTCTATTTCATTCAAATAAGCGATATATTCTTTCTCCATACGCCCTGCGGCGGCTTCCAGATCATCCAGCCCGGCAAAGTATTCCTTTATCATGCTATCCAACAGCTGAATATATTCAGCGATGCTGTTGCCGAATTCCTCGCTGGTCAGTTTCTGTTCTTCCGGAGGGAAGAGGAGCTCTCTGCTGAAGCGCCCGTCGTTCAGTTCATGGCGGATCGAGGCATGAATCCGTCCCGGAAGATACTTTCCTTCCAGAGAAGAGATCCAGAACTCGAAGAAGCTCTGAAGCAGGCTAAGCAGCTGCAGATTCTGTGTACGGAACTGTACTTTCAGCCGCCCGGCATATGACCCGGGGTTTCGGTAAAGTTCCACACTGTAACGAATCGTCGGCTTGTATTTATAACGGAGAGGACTGCGGATGCTTAGCATGGAGTCCGACGGCATGAACTGAATCTGAAACTGCTCATCCATGAACTGCTCCAGAGAAGTAAATACATCCTTCATGCGCTTCTCCGGTGTGGCCAGGGATACATGCTCCGCCAGGATCTGATTGATCAGATTGGAGCGGCTGGTATTGTTCCGGTAGGCCATCTGGTCAATGGCATCCACGACCTCGTCCATCAGTACAAGGCTGTAAACGCTTTTTCCCATCTGGATCATCCCCTTTCTCTTTGATCTGTAAAACATTATAGCACAGTTTCATAACTTGTCAATAGAATTATATAATTTTAATTGCAATTTATACTTTGTTTAGATTTGGAAGATTTGCTTAAAAATTGAAAGGTTCCCTTAACATTTCAGAAAGTTCATTGACGAAACTTCGTTTTTTCGGTATTATTAAGGGTGCCAGGATGCAATTCCGATATCCTGTCTCATTTACCATTGAAACTAAAGGAGATGGAAATTAATGAAACTTCTGAAAATAAAGAAACTTGCCGCCGGTATTCTCGCCGCAACGCTCGCGTTCTCACTGACAGCCTGCAGTCCCAGGACTTCTGAAAGCACTGCACCTTCTTCCCCAGAAACTGCAGCCACAAAACCGTCCACAACCGCAGAAGCCGCCGAACCCTCAGAAGATCGCATTTACCGTCAGATCGATGGCCAGATTCTGGACGCGATCGACCCGGCAGCCTGTGAGCCTTCCTATAAGTCATATCTCGGCAATGCCTATGCCGATTATCAGGCGCTGATGCAGGCGGTCATGAACCGCACGCCGGAAGTTACGGTGAACGCCGATTATGCGGAGAGCATGATTGCCCATATGCAGGCCGGCCCTTATGGAGTCTTCGCGGAGACCGCTGTTGCCGACCATGGGAAGATCACATTGACCTTCCGTTATAATGAGAATGATCAGGCCGATAAGAAAAAAGTGCTCGATGACTTTTTCCTTGAACTTGTAAATAAGAATGTTTCCCCGGAGGATAACGAGCTGGAACGCCTTCTGGCGCTGTATCAGGCCGTCTCGGATATCAAGGCGAACGCGACCTACTTCGGCGATATCAACGAGGTTCCCAGTGTACTGGACGCCATCGAATCCGGAGACTCTCAGAGCAGTCAGTATGCCGAGATCTTCGTATTCTGTCTGCATCTGCTGAATATGGAAGCCTACCCGGTGATCGCTTCCGCGGATGAGTACCCGGAAGTTCTTGCCTGCGCTTCCGTTGACGGAACCTTTTATTATTTCGATCCGTTCTACGATGCGATGGCAACCAACGGGCGCGGACTCATGGGCTTCGGAATGGTAATCGATGACCTGCTCGGATATCTTTCGGATTCGACAACCAAGCTCTGGAACGCACAGGGCGATGCTTCTTTCGCAACTCCGAACCTGCTGGAGCCGCAGTTCAACGAGTTCCGCACGGTAACATTCTGGAACTGGGGTGAAGACCCTCATACGATAGCGCTGACAAACGCACAGGATCAGACCTGGATTTATCATACGGATACACAGACCTCCGATGAGCTCTCTGATGAAGCAAAGCTTTCCAATTCGCTGGATCAGCTCTACCCTGTATTTGACAGTATCATTCGCGCAGAAAGCGAAAGCGATCTGTCCTATGATGCCTCGAATCCTCAGTTTATCTGGGAGACACTCTACCGGCTCAGCTGCAATTACGGCTATTTCTTCGAAGGAGTGTCTTATGAAAAGGAAGGCTTCGTCACGGTTTCTGCCGCAGCAATGGAAGAGATGGCGGATCGCTGCTTCGGCAGCGGAGTCTCTCTTTCTCTCCCGGATGATTTCTCATCTGTTAGCATTCAGGAGGACGGTTCCTATCTGATGTCTCTTTCAGATATGAGCGAGAACACAATCCGGATTGGAAACGCCACCATCGCCGGCGACACGTTACAGGCATCCGTCAGCTATCTGCAGCCGTCTGAATCTGACGGAGATACGCCGGGAGAATCCAGGCTTCTGGCAGAGTACCAGTTCTTGTGCACGGCTTCGCAGAATACCGCTGGCTGGTCCGTGCAAACCGTGTCTTCAAGCGTACGTCAGTAAAGGAGAACTTTTATGGGAATCTGTTATATTATAGGTGCCGGTGATTTCGGAAGCGGCACCGTTGCCGCCTCAGAAGGAGATTATATCATTGCCGGAGACGGCGGTTATCGCCTGTGCAAAGAACGAGGCATCCAGCCAGATCTTGTAGTGGGAGATTTCGACTCTCTCGGCTACCGTCCGGATCACCCGAATGTCCGCTGCTTCCGCCCGGAGAAGGATTTTACAGATATGCACATCGCGGTAAAAGAGGGCATGGCGCTCGGGTATAAACACTTCGTGATCTTCGGCGGAACCGGGGGACGTCTCTCGCATACCATGGCGAATATACAGCTGCTGGCAGAGCTGGCATCCGAAGGCTGTGAAGCTGTCCTTATGGGAACAAACAGCCGCATCTTCGTGATCCATAACTCAAAAATCTCCTTTGAGAAAGAAGAAGAGGGCTACATTTCAGTCTTCAGTCTGTCGGATCGCTCAGAAGGAGTTTCCCTTCGCGGCCTGAAATATTTGCTAGAAGACGCGGTGCTTACGAATATTTTTCCGCTTGGCGCCAGTAATGAATTTCTCGGAGAAGTTTCAGAAATTGAAGTAAGAGACGGAACACTCCTTATTATTACAGAGAAGAAATTCTGAACAACATACAGAATATCATCGATAACGATTCCGATCCAGAACAACATCCAGGGATGGCTTAATCCTCAGCCCTGGATGTTGTTTTTTATTACACCCTTGACAAATCTTTTACGCTATGTATAATATCATATCAGTTAACCATGTCAACTATTAACTTTGTTAATCACCAAAAGGAGGAACTATTTTGATAACCTGCGAAGGAAAACATCTCCTGACTGCGAAAGAGAAAGAGCATTTTGAAGGTATGATCCACATTATGAAGCGTATCGGTTCGATCAATAAGAAGATTCTGCTTCATGAGGACGTATCCAAAGCGGAATTCTTCACGCTGATGTCCATCCACCGGGATCGTTTCGGGGATCCGCTTTCTGAGAACGCTGGAATGGCATCCGGACTGAATGTCTCAGAGCTGGCAACTCAGCTGAATATCTCCGTACCGGCAGTCTCCAAGATGATCCGGCGTCTGGAAGAGAAAGGCTATATCGTGCGTATTCCTGGAACTTCTGACCGGCGTATGATCTCCCTGGGGCTGACAGAATACGGTCAGGAGCTGATTGAAACTACGATTCGCCATATGTCATCCATGACCATGGAGATCGTACAGCAGCTGGGAGAGGAAGATTCCCGTACGTTGATGCATCTGCTGAATCATGTTTTTGATATTATCGATCACATGTTGGAATCAGAACATCCGGATAAGGAGGAGATAGAATGAAGAAACTGGTCCGATTCGCCAGAGGCTATGGAAAGAATATTGCCCTGGTCATTTTACTTCTGGCCGTACAGGCATTCTGTGACCTGTCGCTGCCGAATTACACCTCGAAGATCGTGGATGTCGGAATTCAGAATTCCGGCATAGAGCATATCACGCCGGAAGAGATCCGGACAGACTCCATGGATCTGCTGCAGCTCTTCATGACAGAAGATGAAGTATCCCTGATTAACAGCCGCTATGAAGAAAAAGAAGGCGGAATTCTCTGCCTCACAAAGGAAGGCGAGAAGGGCATCGACGAATCCGATAATATCTTCCTGGCTCCGATTCTGGCGGTATCTGCCTCCGGAGACAAAGCAGCTTCCCTGACGCCGGAGATGGCGCAGGCTGCCAGCCCGATGATTGAGGAACAAGTACAGGCTCTTGGTGATTCCATGGCTGAGCAGACGGCGATCTCCTGGCTGAAGACAGAGTATGAAGCCTGCGGCATCGACCTTGGCGCGATGCAGAGTCACTACCTTTGGAGTATCGGTATCCGTATGATCGCGTTGTCCTTCCTGATGCTGGCAGCCGCAATCTCCGCCGGTTTTCTGGCTTCCCGTATCGGTGCCGGAATCAGCCGCAACCTCCGCAGGCAGGTATTCGGACGAGTACTGTCCTTCTCCAGCTCCGAGATGGACAAGTTTTCTACCGCATCCCTGATCACACGCTGTACGAACGATATCCAGCAGATTCAGATGGTAACGATTCTCATGCTCCGTATGGTGCTTTATGCACCGATCATCGGTATCGGAGGCGTCATTCGCGTCGCATCGACAAACACTTCCATGTCCTGGGTCATTGCGCTCGCCGTTCTTATCATCCTCGGCCTGGTCGGTGTTCTCGTCTCTGTTGCCATGCCGCGATTCAAGAAGATGCCAGTACTGATCGATCGCCTGAACCTGGTAACCCGTGAGATTCTGACCGGTATTCCCGTCATCCGCGCATTCAGCCGTGAACGTCATGAGGAGGAACGCTTCCAGGAAGCCAATATGAATCTGATGAAGAATCAGCTGTTCGTCAACCGCGTGATGGCATTTATGATGCCCTCCATGATGCTTGTAATGAATGGCATTACGGTCCTGATCATCTGGGTCGGCTCTCATCAGATTGACCTCGGCAGCCTGCAGGTCGGAGATATGATGGCATTTATCACTTATACAATGCAGATTGTAATGGCTTTCCTGATGCTTACCATGCTCTCGATCATGCTGCCCCGCGCCATTGTCTCCGCAGACCGTATTCAGGAGGTTCTGGATACCAGCTCCTGCATCCGTAACCCGGAGAATCCGGAGACACTATCGGTGACAAAAGGCATTCTCTGCTTCGAGCATGTGAATTTCCGCTATCCGAATGCTGAGGAGGATGTTCTTCATGATATTTCCTTCACGGCCTGTCCCGGTCAGACCACTGCAATCATTGGCAGTACCGGAAGCGGAAAATCCTCTCTGATCAACCTGATTCCCCGTCTCTACGATGTAACCGGCGGCCGGATCACGCTGGACGGGACAGATATCCGCGATTTGTCGCTGCATGATTTGCGTGAACAGATCGGCTTCGTTCCGCAAAAGGCGATTCTTTTCTCCGGTTCTATAGCCGATAATATCCGCTACGGTAAGCCAGAAGCCGCAGATTTCACGGTACAGCAGGCAGCCGAAATCGCGCAGGCTTCGGAATTTATCAATGAAAAACCGGACGGTTACACTTCCTGGATCGCCCAGGGAGGAAGCAATGTATCCGGCGGACAGAAGCAGCGTCTCTCGATTGCGCGTGCCATTGCCAAAGATCCTGCGGTCTATCTTTTTGACGACAGTTTCTCCGCGCTGGATTACAAGACAGATCTGACGCTCCGGAAAGAGCTGCAGAAAGCAGCCGGAGGCCGGACACAGATCATTGTCGCACAGCGAATCAGCACGATCCTGCATGCCGACCAGATTCTGGTACTCGACGATGGCCGAATCGCCGGCATGGGAACACACGAAGAATTATTACAGTCTTGTGACGCTTACCGCGAGATTGCGGAAAGTCAGCTTTCTGCAGCCGAGCTTGCAGCGTCATCCGGAAAGGAGGAAGCTCATGAGTAATCCATCCATAAATCGCCGCCCTATGCGCAAAAACAGTATGCAGGCGGGAGAGAAGCCAAAGGATTTCAAGAAGTCTATGGGAAAGATGATCCGTTATATCGGCAGCTATAAATTCGCAGTTCTTCTGGTTATGATTTTCGCAATCGGAAGTACCATATTTAACGTCATCGGCCCTAAAATTCTTGGAAAAGCCACCACGGAAGTCTTCCAGGGACTTGCTGCGAAGATCGCAGGTACCGGAAGCATTGATTTTACACGAATTGGCCGCATCCTGCTGTTTCTGCTTGGCCTTTATGCGCTGAGCGCCTTCCTTGGTTTCCTTCAGAGCTACTTGATGTCCGGAATCACGCAGAAGGTGACCTTCCGCATGAGAAAAGAACTCTCCGAAAAGATCAACCGCATGCCCTTAGGCTACTTTGAGAGCCGCACTTATGGGGAAGTGCTCTCACGCGTGACTAACGACGTTGATACACTCGGTCAGAGTATGAATCAGTGTGTAACTCAGCTGATCACATCCGTAACAACCATTATCGGTGTTCTGGTCATGATGCTGTCCATCAGCCCGCTGATGACATTGATCGCTCTTCTGATATTGCCGCTCTCGACATTCCTTGTCGGTAATATCATTAAGCGCTCTCAGAAATTCTTCCAGAGCCAACAGGAATATCTGGGAAAGGTAAACGGACAGGTTGAAGAAATGTTCTCCGGACATAATGTCGTGGCTGCCTTCAACCGGGAGGAGAGAGCCATCCGCGAATTTAACGAAGTGAACGATCAGCTGTACAATTCCGCCTGGAAATCTCAGTTTCTCTCCGGACTGATGCAGCCACTGATGACCTTCGTTGGAAATCTCGGTTACGTTGCTGTTGCTATTCTGGGAGGCTTCCTGGCCTCCGCCGGAACGATTCAGGTCGGAGATATTCAGTCCTTTATCCAGTATGTCAAACAGTTTACGCAACCAATCACGCAGCTGGCGCAGGTTTCCAATATGTTCCAGTCCATGGCGGCCGCTGCTGAGCGCGTCTTTGAATTTCTGGAAGAGGAGGAAGAAGAGCAGGGTGATTCCATTCCGGTTACTGCCGAAGATCTGAAAGGCTTTGTGGACTTCGAGCATGTAAGATTCGGCTATCAGCCGGACAAAATCATCATCAATGATTTTACCGCTCATGTACAGCCTGGACAGAAGGTTGCCATCGTAGGCCCTACCGGCGCCGGTAAAACAACCATCATCAAGCTGCTGATGCGTTTCTATGATGTGAATAGCGGCAGTATCCGCGTGGATGGACACGATGTCCGCGAATTCCAGCGTTCACCGCTGCGGGAAGCCTTCGGCATGGTTCTTCAGGACACCTGGCTCTTTAAGGGCACGATCATGGAGAACATCCGCTATGGGCGCCTGGATGCTACCGATGAGGAAGTCATCGCCGCAGCCAAGGCCGCACACGCACATCGCTTTATTCAGACTCTACCCGGCGGCTATCAGATGGAACTGAATGAGGAAGCCAGCAACGTCTCTCAGGGACAGAAGCAGCTGATCACAATTGCCCGCGCTATCCTTGCCGATAACCGCATCCTCATCTTGGATGAAGCGACCAGTTCTGTCGATACCCGTACAGAACAGCTGATCCAGAGTGCGATGGATAACCTGATGAAGGGACGCACAAGCTTCGTCATCGCGCACCGTCTCTCGACCATTCGCGACGCGGATATCATCCTGGTTATGAAGGACGGCGATATCATCGAGCAGGGCAACCATGAAGAACTTCTGGCGAAAGGTGGATTTTATGCCAATCTTTATAATTCGCAATTTGAACAGACGGCATAGACAGAATCACAAAAATACGCTATAATACGACTTATTATAGAAAAGTTATTATAGAAAAGGAAAGTGATACGATATGAGACCCATTCTTTTTTCCATTGGCCATCTTCATTTTTACGGTTACGGGCTAATGATTGCTCTCGGTATTATTCTCGCAGTCTGCGTAGCAGAGAAGAGAGCCGGACGATTCGGCCTGGATTCCTCCAAGATCTTCGGTCTTGGAATTACTGCTGCTGTAAGCGGAATCATCGGCGCCAAGATTCTATTCGTAATTACAGAAATTCCGACGATTATCCAGGATCCACGCGCATTTTTCAAGGCCCTGACCTCGGAAGGCTTTGTGGTCTATGGCGGAATCATCTTTGGCATCCTGTGTTGCATGTTCTACTGCCGCCGCAACAAGATGGATTTCATCCGCTACTTTGACCTGACCATGCCTTCGGTGGCTCTGGCACAGGGCTTCGGACGCCTGGGATGCTTTCTGGCCGGATGCTGCTACGGCAGAGCAACGGATGCCTGGTACGGAATGGTATTCCGTGCCTCTTCCTACGCGCCGAGTGATACCGCTGTAATCCCGACGCAGCTGCTCTCCAGTGCGCTGAATTTCATTAATTTCCTGGTGCTGTGTCTTTTTGCCCGGAAGGCAAAGAAAGGTCAGGTAGCTTCCCTTTACCTGCTGAATTACAGTGTTGGACGCTTTCTGATCGAGTTTCTGCGGGACGATCCCCGCGGAAATGTAGGCACGCTGTCCACTTCCCAGTTTATCTCACTGTTTATCTTCGCAATCGGCCTGGTTCTGATGATCGTCAGCAGCCACCGGAAAGAGGAGACAGCGGACAGCGAACAGTAATCAGTGGTTAGTGATTAATGATTAATGATTAAAACTTAGGTACGAAAAATGGGATTGCCTGTCACAAAACAATCCCATTTTTTCGTTTTCTTATGTACAATACAGTTGACACTCCCCATGCCTGAAGGCAGGGGCTTTACGCCATGATTGGTAACTATTCAGCAATTTATCCACTAGATCTGACCATGCTCCATCATCACGTGATCCAGTGCTTTCTTCAGAACCGGGCCGATGATCGCGCAGGCAATGATCTTGACCGCGTCTCCGGGAAGATACGGGAATACGCCGGCAGCGAAGCCCTGCGGCAGCGTCAGATTCATCTGATAACACAGCCAGGGAGTTCCAAACAGATATGCACAGGCATCACCGAGTACCATACCAATCACGCAATATCCCTTCTTACCCTTCGACTTCTCGATAAACAATCCGGCCACAATTGCCATAAGAATAAATCCAAGCAGGTATCCGCCGGTAGGTCCTGCAGCTTTCGCCATGCCTCCAGCACCACCAGAAAATACCGGAAGGCCAACCAGACCGAGCAGATAATAGATCACATAGCTGAGAGTTCCGTATTTCCAGCCGAGAAGATATACCGCCAGAAAGATCGGGATCTGTGTCAGTGAGATCGGAACCGGTGAGAACGGCAGAGGGATGGCAAGCGGTCCGAGAACGCAGGTGAGAGCCGCCATAAGCGCTACAATCACCATATGATATAAGCTGATTCCTTTTTTCATGTAAGAGTTTCTCCTTTCATCCGTCGCATGTTTGCTCCACTTTCCACATTATAACGGCAGGACTTTCAATTGTCAACCTTGTTTTATTTATAGTTAACAATTGTTTTATTCTTTCCCATTCTCAGGAAACACTTTTGTCTGTTTGTTATTTTGCAAACAAATTTCGGTTGAATCCGTTTCGTATTCATGATAAACTAAAGTTATAAAGAAACGAAACATTCAGAAAGGATTACAAAGAACTTATATATGAAATATCTCATTGCCTCAGACCTCCACGGGTCTGAATTTTATACCGGTCAGCTTCTGAAAGCATTTACCCGCGAACAGGCGGACCGCCTGATTTTTCTTGGCGACATTCTCTATCATGGTCCACGGAATGATCTTCCTCAAGGCTACAATCCGAAAGCCGTGATTGCGATGCTGAATCCCATGGCAGACCGCATTCTCTGTGTCCGCGGCAACTGCGAAGCGGAAGTAGACCAGATGGTGCTGGACTTCCCGGTTCTGGCGGATTATGCCCTGATGGAAGTCAATAGTCATCTGCTCTTCCTGACGCACGGACACATCTTTAACGAAGAGCACCCGCCGAAACTGATGCCCGGCGATATTCTGCTGCACGGGCATACGCACATTCCTGTCTGCCATACCTTTGGAGCAGAGAACCAGTTTCTTCTTATGAATCCGGGGTCTGTATCCATTCCGAAAGCTGGAAGCGATCACTCTTACATGACGCTGGAGGGAACTACATTTACGTGGAAACGTCTGGAGGATGGCCATGAGCTTCAAGTACATACTGTTTGACCTGGACGGAACTCTGACCGATCCGAAAGAAGGCATCACGAAGAGCGTTCAGCACGCGCTGCGCGCCTTCGGTATCGATGAACCGGATCTGGACCAGCTGGTTTCCTTTATCGGCCCGCCATTAATCGAGTCCTTCCGCGATTTCTATGATTTCACGCCGGAACAAGCACTGGAAGGGGTAGCGAAATACCGGGAATATTTCTGTGACCGGGGCATTTTCGAGAATAAAGTAATCCCCGGAATCCCCCGTCTTCTGCAGAATTTGAAGGAGAACGGGAAGATCCTCTGCCTGGCGACATCGAAGCCGGAACCATTTGCGAGAAAAATCCTGGAACATTTTGATCTTATGCAATGGTTTGATGAAACTGTCGGCGCCAGCCTGGACGAGAGCCGCGGCACGAAGAAGGATGTTATTGAGGATGCACTCCGTCGCCTGCAGATCGGAGAAAAAGAGCGGCGGGAAACCGTTATGGTCGGAGATCGAAAGCACGATATTCTGGCAGCATCCGCACTTGAGCTTTCTTCTGTTGGTGTAACATTCGGCTATGCACCGGAAGGGGAACTGAAGACGGCCGGCGCTGGACTCATCTTATCCTCTGTAGAAGAGCTGGAAGCATATCTTCTGAAATAGAAGCTTTCATGCCCAATATCAGAATCAGTAAAAGGAGATTATTATGAATGTCGTACAGCTTTTAACACCGAAGAGTGCCGTAGCTTATCTGAATGAGAAGATGACGCTCCGACAGGCTCTTGAAAAGATGGAGAACCACAGATATACCTGTGTCCCCGTCCTGAATGCAGAAGGCGGCTATGCCGGTACGATCACAGAAGGGGATCTGCTCTGGGCCATCAAGAATAAATATAATCTGAATCTTAAGAATGCGGAACAGATTCCTCTGGCGGATATTGCCAGAAAAAGGGATTATCAGCCAGTAAATATCAATGCACACCTGAATGAGTTGGTGATTATGGCCATGACACAGAATTTTGTTCCCATGGTGGACGACAGAGAAGCTTTTATCGGGATTGTGACCCGCAAGGATATCCTGCAATACTGTTACTCCAATTTTATCAACAAGGAGGGAACAGAGGAAGTACATACTTCCTGAAAGATAACTGCACGGTGACTTCGTCTGCGAAATTCTTTCAAAAAACCGCTTGACAAAAGCAAAACCAGGATGCTATACTATGCAAGTGTGTGAATACACGATGCCGCACAGCGAGGTTGAAAAGTTCCGTGAGGACACCGAAACTGGCGAGTAACGAAACAGGAGGTGCTCATAATGTACGCAATTATTGCAACGGGTGGAAAGCAGTATAAGGTATCCGAAGGCGACGTAATCCGTGTTGAGAAGCTGGATGTTGCTGAAGGTGCTGCATACGAGTTCGACCAGGTTCTGGCAGTAAACGATGGCGAGCTGACCGTAGGTACCCCTACCGTAGCAGGCGCAGTTGTTAAGGCAACTGTTCTTGGCGAAGGCAAGGGCAAGAAGGTTATCGTTTACAAGTATAAGAGAAAGACCGGCTACCACAAGAAGAACGGTCACAGACAGGCTTATACCGAACTGAAGATTGATTCTATCGCAAAATAATCTTTTGTGTTTCCACAAATGAGTACAAGGAGGTGTAATCATGGCTCATAAGAAAGGTGTCGGCTCTACTAAGAACGGAAGAGATTCCGAGGCGAAACGCTTAGGCGCGAAGAGAGCAGATGGTCAGTTTGTTCTGGCTGGTAATATTCTTTACAGACAGCGTGGTACCAAGATTCATCCCGGCAACAACGTAGGCCGCGGTGGTGATGATACCCTGTTTGCTCTGACGGATGGTATTGTTCGTTACGAGAGAAAGGGCAGAGACAAGAAACAGGTTTATTTATACCCCAGAGAAGTTGTATATGAGTAATTTACAAAGATCCGACGTGTTGTACGCCCGCTCCTTTATACATATGGAATGAAGAACAGGAAGAATTTATGTTTGCAGATCGTGCAAAAATTTTTATAAAGTCCGGAAAGGGCGGCGATGGTCATGTCAGTTTTCGCCGGGAGCTTTTTGTTCCGGATGGCGGTCCCGATGGCGGTGACGGCGGCAAAGGCGGAGACATCATCTTTCAGGTGGACAAGGGGCTGAATACCCTTACGGATTTTCGTCATGTGCGCAAGTATGTTGCCAAAGACGGTGAGCAGGGCGGCAAGCGCCGCTGCCACGGAGCCAACGGTGCCGATCTGGTAATCAAGGTTCCAGAAGGAACTGTCATTAAAGACGCAGAAACCGGCAAGGTTATTACGGATATGTCCGGCGACAATATGCGTGAAGTCGTACTGAAGGGTGGCCGTGGCGGCCAGGGGAATATGCACTACGCCACAGCAACCATGCAGGCTCCCAAGTACGCACAGCCCGGCAAACCCGGCCAGGAGCTCTATGTCAATCTGGAGCTGAAGGTAATTGCGGATGTCGGCCTGGTAGGTTTCCCGAATGTCGGCAAGTCTACCCTTCTGTCCCATGTAACGAATGCGAATCCGAAGATCGCGAATTACCACTTCACTACGATCCATCCGAATCTCGGCGTGGTGGATCTGGGCGAAGGTCAGGGCTTCGTGATGGCGGATATCCCCGGTCTGATCGAAGGTGCGGCGGAAGGCGTTGGCCTCGGTCATGATTTTCTGCGTCATATTGAGCGCACCAAGATGCTGATTCATCTGGTGGACGCCGCCGGTACAGAAGGCAGAGATCCGGTAGAGGACGTTCTTGCGATCAATAAGGAGCTGGAAGCGTACAGCGATTCCGTAAAGAACCTGCCTCAGGTCATCGCAGCGAACAAGATCGACGCCATCTACACCGAAGAGGGCGAGGCGAGTCCGATCGAACGTCTGAAGAATACCTTTGAGCCGCAGGGGATTCGTGTATTCCCGATCTCCGCTGTCAGCGGTCAGGGACTGAAAGAACTTCTTTACTATGTGAATAATCAGCTGAAGACTCTGGATCAGACGCCAGTGATCTTTGAACGGGAATTCGAGTTCGGCGATCTGACGCCGGATCTGCCTTACGAAATTACGCGCGCGGATGACGGTGCGTTTGTTGTGGAAGGCCCTCTGATTGAGAAGATGCTTGGCTATACGAATCTGGAATCTGAGAAGGGCTTCCTCTTCTTCCAGCGTTTTCTGAGAGAGCGCGGCATTCTCGACCGCCTGAAAGAGAATGGCATTGAAGAGGGAAATACCGTTCGAATGTACGGTTTTGATTTTGACTATTACGAATAAGGAGTGTCTATGACCAGCAAGCAGAGAAGTTACCTTATGAAACTTGCATCTTCCATCGACCCGATCTTCCAGATCGGAAAGTCCAGCGTTACGCCGGAACTGGCAGCTGCTGTGGAGGAAGCACTGGAAGCCCGTGAGCTTATTAAGCTTCACGTTTTGAAGAACTGTTTTGAAGACGGCCGCGCTCTGGCCAATCAGCTGGCGGAAGCAACCTACGCAGAAGTCGTTCAGGTTATCGGTAAGAAGATTGTACTCTACCGTGAAGCCAGAGACCCGAAGAAACGTAAGATTGTACTGCCGAAATAAGCCGGAATCGTTGCCCGAAATTTTAATTATGAATCAGAGACGGAAGATTGGAATCCTTGGAGGCACCTTTGACCCGATCCACAACGCCCATCTGTGTCTTGGACACCAGGCGCTGGAACAATTCCGCCTGGATCAGGTTCTTTTTATGCCTACAGGGATTTCCTATTTCAAAATGAATCAGAAGCAGATGACAGACGCTGTCCATCGCGCCGCTATGGTAAAACTTGCCATTCAGGATGAACCCCGCTTTGCGTTCTCAGATATAGAGATCCGTCGGGAAGGCGAGACCTACACAGCGGATACACTGCAGGAACTCTGCCGCGAACATCCGGATGTTGAGTACCATTTTATTCTTGGCGCGGATTCTCTCCGCGATATGGAGCGCTGGTATCATCCGCAGGTCATCTTCGACAGTGCAGTTATCCTGGTAGCCAACCGCAATCACCAGGTTCCTGAGAAGGATCTGAAGCGTGAGATCGATCAACTCAGCCGCAGATTCGGCGCACGCATCCGACTGTTACCAATCCAGAACATGCCGGTATCCTCAACAATGATCAGAGAGCAGATCCATCAGCAGGATGCCAGCGCACTTGTTCCTGCGCCCGTTCTCGCCTACATCCGGGCCCATGGGCTGTACGGAGGACATCTGCTGGAAGAACAGGAAGAAATGGAAGAAAAGAAATCATGACAGAAGAACAAATATGTGAAAAACTGCAGCAGGTTCTGAAACCTGGCCGCTACCGCCATACACTGGGAGTTGCTGACACAGCGGAGCGTATGGCAACCGTCTGGCATGTTTCGCCGGCCCAGGCTCGCCTGGCCGGCCTTCTGCATGACTGCGGCAAGGAAGCTGGCGACGCACTCAGCCATGGCCCAATCGGCGCCCGGCTGGCCTGCACGGATTATGGCGTCACTGATGAAGAAATCCTGTCCGCCATCGCCTGCCATACCACCGGCAAGCCTCATATGAGTACGCTGGACAAGATTATATTCATTGCTGATTATATCGAACCAGGGAGAGATCAGGCTCCGCATCTGGACGAGCTCCGGAAGCTGGCTTATGAAGATCTGGATCTTACCCTCTTGAAGATTCTGAAAGATACGCTGGATTACCTGAAGGCATCCGGCAAAGAGATCGACACCCGTTCCCTGGATACCTATCACTATTATCTTCATAAACATAACAGTGAAAATTAGAAAAAGGAGAAAATGCCAATGGAAGAAGCCAGACTGATGATTGAGACCGCCTACAAGGCACTGACAGACAAGAAAGCCTCAGAAGTAACCGTAATCGACATTCACGATGTCTCTACGATTGCTGACTATTTTATCATCACAAATGGTGAGAACTCTCCGCATGTACATGCACTGGTAGAGAATGTACAGGAACAGATGTATAAGGCCGGATTTGCCTGCAAGTCCGTAGAGGGCTTCCGTTCAGCCAACTGGGTTCTGCTGGATTACGGCGACATTGTAGTGAATGTCTTCTCGAAAGAAGACCGTCGTTTCTATGATCTGGAGCGTATCTGGAGAGACGGAAAGGTTATTTCCGATTTAAGCGAACTGTAATAAAGAGACGCCTTTGTTCTCCGGCCGGAAATCCCGGTCTATGGAAAACAGAGGCGTTTTTCTTTTACCTGCTGCTTTATTCATGAAGATGTTTCTGCATCAGATCCAGAAAGATCACCATCTGCGGGGTAACACTCTTTTTTCTGTGATAGAAAGGATCAGATCAACCAGGCAATTGCCAGAACAATC